>LUMJ01002638.1_pt1 | contig 11824 bp, 18 predicted proteins | sample 729631 | NCBI WGS metagenome assembly LUMJ01 (sample SAMN03860266, study PRJNA289734) | marine metagenome | biome: seawater column; feature: ocean; material: water; isolation source: Red Sea water column Station 22 - depth 500m | place: Saudi Arabia: Red Sea | collected 2011-10-15 | depth 500 m | reverse complement strand
TGAATTGATCTCATCTGGTGACATTACCGAAGTATTAGATGGAGGCAATCTTTTGGCATTATTCAGAAGTGTTGGCATTAATGTACGAATGAAAACTAAGATCAATGTGGAGAAGGACGGGAAATTTGTATCTCTTTCCGATAAGCTAAGTAAATCATCTACCGCAGAAGAATAACAATGACTTTCTTTGAAATTAGTACAACAAAATATGAGGAGAACATCAAACTTCTTCAGGTTGCTATGACTAAGATGGCAGCAGTTTGTGATATTACTGCAGGATTCAAGTTTGGAGAACCAACTCGGCGTTTTGGTTGGACATTTTTTCAAATACTCATAGATCAAGAATTGTACGTGGGAATAGAGGATGAATTTTCAGATTTGATAAAAAAATGCAAAGGTGACAAGCCAGATGAGAAATTTATGAATTTCCTAGACCAATATCTCGAATCTAAGGGATGTAATGTTAAAATTAAGATGGCTAGTGGCTAAACCCTTCTTCCACGTTTACCACCTTTCTTCCTAGTGGTATCATGAGGAATGGGTGTAAGATCATCAATTCGTCCAATTTTGAATCCTCCTCTGGCCAGTGCCCTTATTGCTGCTTGAGCACCAGGTCCTGGAACTCTAGAACCAACACCTCCTACCGCTCTCACCCTGATATGTAATCCAGTGAAACCTTTTGTTTTAGCAGTTTCAATCACAGCATTGGCAGCTTTCATTGCCGCAAATGGTGATGATTCATACCTTGCAGCGTTTACATGGTGACCACCAGAACTAATTGATACAGTTTCAGCACCAGTAAGATCTGTAATGTGAATAATTGTATTATTATAACTACTGTAAATATGTGCAATTCCCCATCTTTCTTTAATTTCTGTTTTTGCTTCCACTTTAGGCTCAGTCATTACTTCAGATGAAGTTTCTATAACTGAATTTTCCGTATCTTCCTTTTTTTCTATAACGGTGTCTGTTTCTGACAATGCATACCAACACCATAAGGGGTTTAAAAAACATATTCAATACGTTTGTTTTTCATCATACTATTGAAAATGCTGCCAACCCTTATCCTTAATTCTAATTAATTTTTTATTTTTTTTGTAAAATACACCTTTACCTTTTGTGACATACCCAATTTCATAAAATCTGATTTGATGTCTTTTTGCATATTTTTTTATCTTCGTCATATACGTTGGGTTTGTTGTAGCAACAATCTCATATTCTTCACCACCGTTAAAGATTAAATTATTTACATCCAATCTATTTAAATTTGCAAAATGAAAAATATCTTTTTCCGATGGTTTACTGGTAATGATAAACCTTCTTCCACTTTGATTTGACATTTCATTTAGGGTTGTAGATAACCCATCGCTTGAGTCCATAGCTGATGAAAAATAATTTTTACAGTTTAATCCAATCTTTAGTTGAGATCTAGGTTTAAAGACAGCTCTTTTTGCTTTCAGCCCAAATTTTTTTGAATGTTTTTTATTTTTTAATAAAATAAAAAGACCTGCAGCAGAATAACCAAACTGTCCAGTAGTGATTATTATGTCGTTTATTTTTGCACCTTTTCTCCTTACAATTTTTTCTGAAATACCAAGTAGAGTGAAATTTATGACAAGTTCTTTTCCTTCATTTGTATCTCCACCAGGTATTTTTATTTGAAATTCTTTTGCAGCCTTTCTAAATCCTTCAGCTAGATTTTCTAATTTTGATTTTGAATATTTTTTGGGAATTGTAAGCGATATGAGACCAAAAGTTGGTTTTACCCCCTTTGCAGCAAAATCACTAACACATGAAACTACACTTTTTCTTGCTACATCTTCAAGTTTTGATCCTGGAGGAATATCAGTACTTTCAACCAGCGTATCCGTTTTTACAACAAAGTATTTTTTTCCAATTTTAAAGAGTTCAACATCCTCTGGAACAAAACATTTGTTGCCTAGTTTGTTCTGAAAAATCTTAATTATCTTTTTTTCGTTTAATCTGTTCATAACATCGCTTGATAAGCTCTTTGTTCTGTTGATGAATATCTCTCACTTTTTCCGGATTGTTAGATTCCACTGACAACCGAATAATATTTTCCGTATTTGATTTTCTTACTAAAACCCAGCTGTCTTCATCAATTATTGCTTTAATTCCATCAATAGTTTGTAAATCACTGTATTTTTCTTTCATTTTAGTATGAAGGTTTTCCAATAATTCATCATGATATTCTAATTCACACTCTATCTTATCTCTTATCAGATGATATTTTTCCATAAAATTCATCATATCGTGAAATGTATTTTTTCTAATTATAGACATAATCAAGCCGCTGGTTAAAATTCCATCACGACAATGATTAAAATCAGAAAGGATGAATCCACCACTACTTCCCTCACCTCCTGCCTGAGATTTTGTTTCAATCATTTTTTTACTAACATTTGCTTCTCCCACTTTAGAATGAAATACAATTCCATTTTTTTGTTTAATATATTTCTCAATTGATATACTTGTGTCCTGGCTTAAAACAAAATTTTTGTATCCTAACTCTAATGCCTTAACTACACCTAATCCCAGTGTGACATCAGGGTTCTTTTTCACTCCATCCATTACAATCACAAGTCTGTCAGCATCCAAGTCAAAAGCAAATCCAATGTCTCTGCCTTTTGTATTTAGTACCAGATCTTCTAATGGATCTGTAGTTGGGTCAGGTCCTCTAGAACTTTTGTTAAAATCATCATTGACAATCTTAACATCACAACCAATCTTTTTCAATAATTCTGGTAAAATCATTTTTGCTGCTCCTCCACCTATATCAACAGTAACCTTAGGCCTACCTGATATCTTTCCTATGACCTTTATCGCATCATTAATGTAATCAGATTTTATGTTGTACTCTGTACCAATTTTTGATTTATTAGTAATTTGTTTGTTGGTGATCGTATCAAGCTGTTCATCATTTATGCCCTTTCCATCGATTATCATCTTTAACCCATTCCATTCTATAGGATTATGTGAGGATGTGATTACAACTCCTGCACCGTATTTACGTGATTCTCTAAATACTACTGGAGTAGGCGCTATTCCTAAATCATAAACATCTATACCAGATTCCATAAGTTTAGCCTTTACAGTTTCTGCTATGATATGCCCTGATGGTCTAGTATCCATTGAGATAACACATTTTTTCAGTTTAATTAATGCTGAAAAGTTATTTGAGAATTTTAAAATATGGTGCAACGTTAGATCTTTAGTGCCTCGATAGCTCAGCCTGGTAGAGCGAACGCCTCGTAAGCGTTAGGCCGTGGGTTCAGATCCCACTCGAGGCTGTACATAATTTTAACAGATAGAAAATTGTACTAACTAAATTATTTTTTTACGCGATTCTGAATAAATGTTTAAAATTTAAAACGATTAATTTTTATTTATCTTCTAGAGTTTCAATATCTACTTCTAGATCTTTTCCAAGACCTTTCCACCATTCTGTTAATTCTTTAGACATATGCTCCCTTTTATTACCAAGTTTTAGTCCTTTATAGATCTGCCGGTTGTTTAACTTTGTTAATTATTTGCGTAACATGATTTCTATGTAGTTTTTTTCTTTTTTCTCAAATAGTTTCGATAAACTATAATTGCCAACGCACCACCTGCACAGCTCCAAAACACTGGCCATCTAAGTTCTGATTCAATCATTCCAAGAAACGAGTAAATTGTTCCTCCTATCAAAACCAAACCAATAATTTCCAGAATTTTTGACAATCTAATTTAACAATACTTCAAAAAGATATATTGCTTTGTGATTACGTGCTCATATGGATAAATATCTCTTGGTGGTTTTGGGTTTTTTGTCTATTGGAATACCAATAGCGTTTGTAACACCAGATACGGGAGAACTTAGACCACAACCACTCATTGGACTATTTTACGCGTCTATTGGTGGTATAATTGCGGTCATTATTTACAGCTCTTACAAAGCAAAGAAAGAAAGACAGAAAGCTAATAGAGAAAGAAGAAGAAAGTCGAAGTAATTTTTAGATTTCTAGTCCAAAAGATTCTGCGATATCTGAAAATTTTCTATATTGTTCAAGATATTGTTTACCTTTTGGAGTAATCACAAATGTGTTTTTACCATCGTATTCAATTTTGGTTACAAGCCCAGCTCCAGTTAAATTACTTACAAACTTCTCTAATCTTGAATGTGAAAGATTAGCTTTTGTAAGCAATGAGGTAGTTTTAATTCCTTCTTGTCCACATTGATCAGTTGCTACTAGAAGATCAGCCACAATTTGCATACTAGTTCTGTAAACAACCATTATTCTACCCATAAATAACTCTGATATAAGAGTATAACTCAAAATTATGATCAGGTAAATATACGCTAAACCTAATTCTGTTTTATTGTCTTCAGACTCGCCAATTAAATGGTTTGATGACCTCGTGGGTGTTGCTTATCGTTATTATGATCTACGAATGAATGTGGTGCCATTATTTAATGATTTTAAGCAAGCACAGATCTTTTGGCGAGAAACGATCAAATGGTGGAACGATCATTCTATCAAAATTCGCTTTGTTGAAACGGGAGATACTTACTGGTTCATTATGGGTGCAGAGTCACGTAGAATGGAAAATGATTGCTTCTTTTTCAAAGTTCTACCTACATCGTCTCATTACGATCGGTTCAAAAAAGGACATGAAGGTACTGCATATCTTAGGTTGGGCGTTTATACAAAAAAATATAAAAAAGATGTAAAAAATGATGCAAAATGTAATTGTGGTCATATTAAGGAGGATCATGAGGAAGGGAAGGACGATGATAGTTGTCTTTTTGAAGATTGTGATTGTAAAAAATTTGAAACATTTCAAGTAAACTTGCTAAAAAAGAAAAAAACAGTGACTGACATTAAATTTCTTGCAGAGACTGAAATAAAAGACGATGTACTTGCTTGGAATTGTTTTTCTGTTAATAAATATGCCAAAAAGAAATAATCCTAAGATAAATTAACAGTTACTTTTCTGAAAGATCTACTCTTACATGATCACCGGGGTAGAAATCTGAAATTTTTTTTGAATAACATTTACCGCACAAATGTCCATCTATACCCCATTCCTTCATAGGTTTGTACACCTGAACAATATCCATATCACATAATGTACATTTTTTATCAGATTTCATACGCATTATCATTTTTTTGGTTTGTTATAAAAACCATATCTGATTATCCAATCGGCATAAAATGTGTCTTGTTATATAGAAGTTTTTTTCATGAATTATTGGTAGAAAGTCTGGTCATTGTAAACCTCCTGCAAGAATTTACCTTGGCTGGACGTCTACCTCTCTTGAGAATAATTTGATTAAAGAACAGAAACTGTTTTTTTGATATAATCTATTTGTTCTTGTTCTTGTCTAATTTTTGAATCAATTACTACTAACATATCTTTACTGTAAACCTGGTTTGAAAAAAAGTTATGAGCAGTATTAGCCTCCTCTATTTTTTCTTCCACTTTGGAATCTTCAAGAAATTTTGTTACTATCTTGTCACTAGTTTTTAGAACTTTTGTAAGTAATCCAACATTTTGAATTATCTTTTCCAATTCTGAAATATCCTTCTTAAAATCATCATTTTTTCCTAGAATGTTTTTATGAACAACTCTTGCAGTAACCGCGACAAAAAGATTCTGAGCATATTTCTTGTATCTGTTTTGTGTGTTACTTCTGTCATATCCTAATTCATTTTTAGCATATTCACGAATTAAATGTGGGAATAGAAAATATCGATAATCACATTCTAGCTCATCATCAAATATACTGTCATACTTTGCGCCCTTGGGAAGGTATTTGCTTATACCACCATACACATCATTTGGTTTCTGTTCAAAATATGAAACCATTGAGGCAATAGCTGTATCATCTTTGATTCTACATTTTTCTTTTTTATCTGAAAGGTATTTGTTGTAAATATCATCACCATTGAATCTGGCTTTTTCCGAAGATGGGAGGTTCAGCCAAGAGCCTTGTTGATGTTCATAGAAATAACCTAATCTTTGCATTTGGGAATGTATTGCTATATGATAGTCCTCTAGTGAAACATAGTCCTTACCTTTAATGGCATTCTGGGAGTTCCTATACTTTGTGATATTTCTCTGGTGTTCCTCATCTTTGGTTTTGATGATGGTAACCAAAACTTCTGCATCTAGATTTGTCGTCTTCTTTTTTCTATCAAGAATACTCTTAGATGTTTGTGCACCATTGACAATTTGTGCACCTTTTAGGCTAAGTTGATTATTTTTCCTCAAGTAATTATCTACAGTAATGGTAATTCCATTATTCCACTCAAAGAAATTATGAGAGTATTCTTCTAGAGTTTTTATAATTCCTTTGTTAATTGATCCTTTTCCGCCAAGGTGTTTTCTAATATTTGACTCGAAGGCATAATGTTCATTCCTTTCTACGAAATCTGCATAGTCAAATGCAGAAACGATGCAGCATAGTGCATTATTGTGCTCTAGACATTTTAAAATCCTTAAACCAGACTTTTCACCTTTGGCTGGTTTCTTAATACGTTCCCACAATATTTGATAGACCTGTTCCTTTCCCACAACCTTCACGTCTTCATGTTTTTCTCATGAAGATGCTTCCAAAGATATTGTAACTCATCTCGTCTGATCTTTGATTGCTCTAATTTTTTGAACCGTTCAACATCCTTGATGAATTTATCAATTGCTCCTACAGAATGAGCCTCACCATACTTTGACTGAAATAATCTGATCCTTTTTTCTGAAGTATCCACTAAATACGCATCAATTCCATAATCATATGCGCCATCAATTATTGCATTTTCTGCAACATCTTCCAGTACTTCCTCAACGTATAACAAGTGCCATAAAAGATAGAGGTGTCCCTTTTCTACTTCGTTTTTTGCACCCTTCATGAATTCAACAATGCTTGCGTCTACAGTATGCGTTGCGAATCCCTCAAGAGGTGCACTTGATTGTTGAGATAGAAGAGTACGTCCCTCTTCACTATAATCTAAGAGAGTTGCTTCTTTAGATGCCAATTTTGCTCTTGCTTTTTTGTTCCCCTTAAGAAAGTGTGGGTTATTATGGAATGACCTACGCCTCATGAGATCTATTATTCTAAAAAATTAATCATGATTTGAATGAAGACCAAAAACTAAGAGAAAGAGGTGAGGGAGAGATTTGAACTCTCGACTTCGGGCTTTGCAGGCCCACGCACTACCGGACTGTACTACCTCACCGCAGTAAAAAAAACACAAAATCAGCAATTAACTCTTTAGATTAATACTTGTTAAATGGTTTAGAAGCTAGTTTAACATCATCAGCCCTCACAGTCTTTCGTCCTGCATGGTTTGACATATCCACAGCACTCTTGGCAATTCCTTTGGCTATTTCTTCTACAATCCTTCTAAGCTCATTGGCGGATTCATCACTCACTCGCTCTGCACCGGATTTTTTTAAAATACGGTACATAGCAGATAGTCCCAATTCTGATGATTTCATGCTTTTTTTTATTAATTATATGATAAAAGATCACTAGTAAAAAAAATACTAATGCAAGGCGGATTTAAACAGACTATTTTAGGTAGATCAAGTTTGATCTAGATATGTCATGGCTTTATGATGTCCATATTCATCTTTCTGATTTAGAATACGAACGTGATATTCAATTAACTCTAAACTGTATGAGAAAGACACACATCAAGGCGTGCTGCGTTTCAATGGATTACACATCATCAAAAAAAACCCTTGAACTTGGAAAAAAAAGTGACTTTATTTTACCCTTCATAGGCATACATCCAGAAAAAGCACAGGATGACACTGAATCAACATTCAAATTAATTGTTGAAAATAATGAAAAAATTTCAGGAATAGGCGAGATTGGATTAGATCACACCTATACAAACTCTGATGAAGAATTTTTAAAACAAGAACAAGTTTTTAGAACTCAGCTTTCCTACGCAGAAAAATTTAGAAAACCGGTATCAATTCATTCCAGAAAAACACTTACTGAAATATTCGAGATCTTGCCATCATATAATATTCCTACCATTTTGTTACATTGGTTTGATGGAAGTAAAAAACAACTACAAAAAGCAATGGACTTGGATTGTTATGTTTCCTTTGGTCCAGTAATGGTATATTCAAAAGACAAGCAAGTATTGTTATCGAAAGCAAATAAAGATAAAATTCTAGTGGAGACTGATGGACCAGTAAGATTTTCTAGATGTTTTGGTAATAGAATATCTCAAATCAGCTTTATTCCAAGTGTAGTGTTTTGTGCATCTAAGGTTTTAGATACTAATTATCAAGATATGTGTCATATATTAGAACAAAACTCTCAACGATTTCTTATTCTATAGGTATAAAATACCCAGTAAATTCTTTCACTCTGTGAATAGAATAAAACGACTTTCAATGGAGGTCTTAAAAGAAAGTAGAGATGAGTTTGGAATTGATTTTAATGAAAATAAGAAAACCCTTAACAGCAAATATGATATCACATCTAAACTACTAAGAAATGAAGTAGCTGGATATATTACAAAATTCATAAAAAAGGAGATTAAAATCAAAATGGAGAAAACTAAACTTTCTGAAAATCAAGAAGAAGTTTAACCAGCATGAATCGATCGAATTAACGACTGAATCTGCACCTAAAGAATCAGAAACATAAACATCCTGATTATCAAATCTATAAGATTAATTTTGAACCAAAATTAGGTTAATGTAATGATTACCATAAAACTAATGGGTGGTGTAAAAAAATCATTCTCTACAGATAAGATATTATTGGAAAAAAGCACGATGACCATAAAAGAAGTGATTGATCATCTCATCCAAATTAAACCTCATAATACTTTGGAATTTGATACAAAAAATTTGATTATAGCTGTAAACGGCATAGAATCTTCAGCACTACAGGGTTACAACACAAAATTAAATGATAACGATGTGATCAGTATAATTCCAATTATCCACGGCGGTTCTAAAACTAGAATCCAATTTTCAATAATGCATTCAAACATAGAAATATTTCATATGTTAAATGATAAGAAATTTCATATTGATTTTTTACAAGAATTGAGGAATAAATACTCTCAGCTGATTATTCAAGCACTGAGTTCTCAGTTTATACTCAACGTAAACCATGCTAAAAAAATACTTGCGATATCTCTTTATGCGAAAAAAAATAAAATTTTACTATCAAAAAAAACTGAAATTGATATATTAATGAGATTTGCAGGCACTACGCAAATCTCCCATGCGATTAAGATTGCAGGAAGGAAACCAAATATGGGCTTTTTTATAATTGCAGTGGGTAAAAAATCTATTTTAAACAGGCTTCATTCTGAACTTAAACCATCACTTAATCCAAAACAATTTTTAAAAAGCAATCACCAATATCTTAAAAAGCAATTTAGAACGTCCAAAAAACAGACATCTACAATTTCCTCAAAAAATCCATTAGAAGACATTATTGTTGAAAGGGCTGCGTTACTATTCTGATTCCCGCTTTGATTTTTCTAATCTAAATATTCCATCCTTCTTTAAAATTGATATACCGGTTTTGCTTCCAAGTATTTCAATTAATATAATCCAGTCAGGCAAATCCAACGAAACCTTGTTGGAAAACAGGTTTGCAACCTCAGTAATTATTTCCTTTGACGACATATCTGAATTTCTCTTTTCAATTGTTATTCGATAAGAATCATTTTTTGGAATTATGTTTTTCAGTTTTTGTACACTTTGTTTTATTTTTTCTATGGTCGTATCAGTTTCTATTTGAATGGGAATTATTCTCAGGCAATATCGTACAGACCAAGGCTCTTCGGTTATCTTTTTTTTTATCCAATCTATAATTTTTGATGTTTCCGTGTTTGTATTAACAAATAAAATACCCCTCATGTCACTTTTGTATAATCTTGATATTATCGCCTTCAATTTCAGCAATTGTTGACTCGCCTTGGTTTGTAATGATTCCCCCATCAATCAGTAAGTTGTATCCGGTTAGACCATTGACACATTCATTAGGATCAGTGAATGGAGGTGTACCAGAAATATTAGCACTTGTTCCTACCAATAATTTACACTCTTTAAGAAGTGATAAAACACATTCATTATTTGGTATTCGGACGGCTATTTTTTTATCAAGACCAAGTGATTTCTGAATTTTTTTATCTTTTACTTTTGATACTAGAGTAATTGGACCGGGCCAGAATTTTTCTGTGATTTTTTCCTCTAGTCTATTAAACTCTGCAATTTTTTCTATTTCTTTTTTTGAATAACCTATTATAGGAAACGGTTTTGTCGTACTCCTCTTTTTTATTTCATATAATAATTGTACAGCTTTTGTGTTATATGGATCGCAACCTATACCATATACTGTATCTGTGGGAAAAATCACAATTCCACCATTATTGATTGTTTTAACAGCAGTTTGTATGTCAGTATTACTACATGAGATTCTCAATTTTCTGATAGTTTTTAATTAGTTCTAATTAAATACTTAATCCAAAATCCTCTGAGAAATCACGAAAAGTTTTGTATGCAGAAAGAAATTCCCGTCCTGATGGACTAATTTTATACTTAGAAGATTTATTTGAATTAATTTGTTCTAAAAGTCCTTGTGATACTAAATTATGTAAAATTAATGAAAGCCTACTATGTGAAACATTTGCATTTCTAATTATGTGTGTGACACTGGTGCCTTCATCATAGTCGGTGGTATTCATAGTTGTAGTTAATATCTCTCCGACTATTTTGAGATGCGTTCTATACTCGGTCATAACTTAACATTATTTTCATATTTACTATATGACGTAGAATAATTTTTTTCAATGCACTATCAAGATAAAATTATTTGACAAGCTGCTTTCTGTGTATTATTATATGTAATTTCTTACAAATTTTCATCAAATGTGATTTTGCGTAATGGGATTTTTGATATTGGAACACCTATTGATATCAATCCCCCAATTTTCATACTGATTGAAATCGCATACAGAAGAGTTTCTGGAAACACAAACGAATACCAGCCTATAAATTCACCAGATGCTAGAAGAGCAAGACCCAGAGCAACAAAAAACGTTGTTTTTTTTCTTCCTTGAAAATATGATATCATAGTTTCAATCGAACCATAAACTAGCAAAATAAATGAAATTGCGCGGAGTATATGCTCAAGAGAAATAAATGACACTAAAAATAAAGGCATAACACCTACTGATCTAAAGTATCTTGATTTAGGGAAGAAGTTTTTGATTGTATGAGAAAATGCAATAAACCAGTATCCTATTGTCTGAGATGCAACACCAAGAGTTACAATACCACGATTAATTTTTCCTTCTTCAAAAATAAAATCATCAAGGCAATATCCTAGTACTAATATTCCAAAACCAATTCCAATTGCAAAAAATGCTATTGATAATCGGAATAATGTAGGACTGCCAGTATTTTTAAAACCAATATATGAAATGGTAGCAATGGTAATGCCCACTAAAAACCCAACCAAATTTAGAATGATTTCGAGTAAAAATTCCAATTATGCTGATTCAGTTACTGTTTTAAATAAGGTTTGAGAACAAGTTTTCTAACTTTTTGATTCATTACATTCTAACATTAATCCCATTCATCCAAACTACCAGATGTTTGGCCTTCAGTACTACTAACGTAATCTCCAAGTATATCAGAATACTTTGAATCAGCATGGGCAACATATCTAACATATTCCCCATAACTCATTTCCAAATTACATTTTGTGCAAGTAACTAGAGAAAAATCTGGAGTTAATTCTGCATCTTCTTTACACTTTGGGCATTTTATCTTCATA
>LUMJ01000410.1_pt1 | contig 11858 bp, 11 predicted proteins | sample 729631 | NCBI WGS metagenome assembly LUMJ01 (sample SAMN03860266, study PRJNA289734) | marine metagenome | biome: seawater column; feature: ocean; material: water; isolation source: Red Sea water column Station 22 - depth 500m | place: Saudi Arabia: Red Sea | collected 2011-10-15 | depth 500 m | reverse complement strand
GACCTGTTCTTCACCACATGGCTCGGGCATGACAGCCCTCCAGAAACGCTCTTCTGCCTCTTCTGCTGTGGATAAATTAAGGAACTGCTGCTGTTTCATCATGAAAGAGATTCATGGATTATATATTGTTGTGGATAGCATCAAATTTGAGGACAAAGCGGGGGATGCTTTTATGCATTTATGGAATTGAGAATTGAGATTAGACCTTATTTTTTGTCCCACCCCTTTTCCTGAGTCTTCCCTTTGTCATGATTTTCCAGAGCTAATTTTGCCAGTTTGGAAAGGGTATTCTGCGATTCTGAAAACTCCTTATTCCATTTAAGCTGATATTCCATTTCTACTAGCCATAATGAAGCCAAATTTTTCTGAATATCAGAAGGAAGGTTTGAATCTTTTTCTGTCATGACTTCTATTCACAATAAATAATTTCTGTCATTTAAATCAAAGTAATTCAGCATACTTTCATTTATACACACCTTTTCATCAATTACTGCTTTCAATTCAATTTTGGTTTCCATTTTAAGTTCTTATTCAAATATGTAATCACCCTTCTGGTCTGGCCGAACCTCCTCATGCCATTCGCTATGATCCCAAATTGATTCAGGTATTTTATCATAAGCCTTGCATGACCTGTTCTTAAGATAATTCAGGCAAATTATGCATCTTGATTTAACTGAAACATAATCATCTGCTGTACCCCAAAACTTATTATAATCTTCAGCCATTATTACTCATGAAGATTCAAAACTGATTTATTTACTATACTGTGGAACTCTCTAAATCTTTAGCAAGAATATCAGACTGAACATAATTTTTGAAACTATCTACATCAGTAAAATAAAGGAATCCAGCACTTCCTGCAGCAGAAAGAGTCTCGACTCCTTCATTAATTAACAATGCAACTGGGTTGCTTAATCCTTCTTGCAATCCATGAGGCCAAGCTAAATCAAACAATGCTAGTTCATTACCCTCTTCATCTGTAAGTTGAAATTCAAGCTCACCATCAGGTAAGCCATTTTCGCGAATCCAAGCGTTGGTATTTAACAATAATTTTTCTTCCTCTTCATCAGCAATACTTCCAGAGTAGATTCTTGTTACACGACTTTCTAAAGACTCTACTATTTCAACATAAGGCATTACTCCATTGAACAACTCTTGTAAGAATTTATTTGCTGCTTCAGCCAATAATGCTCTACGTTCCTCTAGAAAAAGATGGTAATTCCCCACTTTCCATAAACTGGGCTCCATAGGAATCCAATGTGAAGATATTAAACCTGGGTTTTTCTCTTGAAATGCAACTAAATAATCCTCCGGATTTTTATCTGAAATATGGGAATTGGTTTCCTGGGTTAGAAATGTAAAATTAGCTAATGCATTAACTGTCGGTTTATCATATTCATGGCGATATAACAGAGCTTTTGGGAAGATATGGTGTAATTGCAGATCTGCATGTTGGCCCAAGGTGTGGGCTGTTAATTCAATCCCACTATCCCAATCTTTTGCATGATAAACTCTGGTTAGCATATACAGAAGAGAATAAAATCTCGCACTACGACTCCATCCCTTAAAATCTGATGCTTGAACAGTGAGATCACCACGGTCACGACGTAAATTGTCGATTAAATTAATTAGACTATTTTCTTTGTCTTCAATGGCAGCAAGGTCTTTATCTAAATTTGATTCAGTAGAACCAGCGTATCGTCCCCATAAGAAGGTGTGGATATACCAAAATAATAATTGATCCCGCTCTAGATGATCACCAAAAGATCCGTTGCGATCATGTATGTATCGTACGATTAGCGGAATTGAGTAGGGACTACCTAGGACCCAACTGTTATCTAAGCCTAAACGAGCAGCAATGAGATTGAGTGTTTTATCAATATATTTTTCCGCTTTTTTTAAACCATCTTGAAATGCTTCAGCTGTAATGTCCTTTAATGCTATAAAACGGGCTTCACCAGTGATGATCGTGTTTACACAACGTAATAACCAATCTATTTTTAGATTTGTATATCCTCTATCGTGCCATTTCTTTAACATTTTATTCATTTCATTTCTGGCATTTGGCCATTCTGCACATATTTTTGCCAGGGCTAAATCACCTTTTGAAAGTTTAGTACCTCCGCTGTTTACACGATTGAAAATGTCTACGACCTTATCAACAGTTTTATCAACACCAGTAACCTCCTCTATATGGAAATCAGTATTTTTGATATTTTCTATTGCACTTAAACGATTGATATATATTTCAAAATTATTTTGTATTTCTTCTAAATGAGTTAGTTCAGGTAAGAGTTTCCCTAACCCTTTCTGCATTAAACTGGTAGTATCTATCCAGTAAGGATTATCTTTCATCTTTACCGGAGCATAAAATTCAAATATTTCATCAACTACATTGAAATAAAGACCAGTAAAAGTTTTTTCATTTCCATGGAAAAATTTAGGCGCTTTACCACGGATAATTCCATATAATGAAGTAACTCTTTGCTGACCATCTAATAATAATTTGACTGTACCAGGTGATAAGTGAATATCTCCTTTTACATCTGCAGTTTCAACGTTTGTTACCCATACCAATAAACTGCCAACAGGATGACTACGGTATAAGGAGTCCATTAAACCTCGCACTTGATTTCTGTTCCAAACGTACCCACGTTGAAATTCTGGTAAAGCAATACTGCCTAAATCAATTTGGTCTAATATAGTATTTAATTTCATTTATTATCTTTGTAATCCGTTATACAAAAATACTTTTTTAAATGTTTTACAATAATACTCTAAGCTCAACAATTTTTTTCAAATTCTCTTATCTACTTTCTGGATTACATAAGTAAATATTATTCAAATATTTTTTGACTGGAACAAGGCTGTTCTGAAAAAATTTGCAAAAAAACTTTAGAAAGATTCTTTCACAGCACATTAGCCAAAATACCATTGGTGATATTAATTTGCTTGTCTTAGTCTGTTACAAGCCCAAAGCCTTTTCAGCCTCAGCAAGACTTTCATCAATTATTTTCAATGAGAGATCGATCTGTTCTCTGGTAATGATCAAGGGCGGTGTAAGAGTCAAAACATTTCCCATTGTAATTTTGAACGACAGACCCTTGCAAAGACAGCGGTAAAGCACATCTTCTGCTAAATCATTTGCCGGAGTTTTTTGTTCTCTATTGAGCACAAGTTCCACACCAAGCAGCAATCCCAGACCACGCACATCGCCTATTGTGGAGTGTTTTTCCTTCAGCAAGTTGAGCTGCTCCAGCATGTAATTTCCAAGAACTGCTGCATTTTCAACTAAACCAAGCTGTTCAATAATTTCAATGGTAGTCAGGGCGGCTTTGGCTGTTACGGGATTTTTCTCATGAGTGTAATGACCAAGAGCAAAGTTGCCGGCCACATCAAGTTCTGCTCTGGCAAGAACTGCCGCAATTGGCAGAATGCCACCTCCCAGCGCTTTACCCAAAACCAGCAGATCCGGTACAGTTTCATCATGCTCACAGGCAAACAATTTTCCTGTCTTGCCAAGACCTGTTGGTATCTCATCAAAGATCAGTAATGCTCCGTGATCATTGCATGCCTGACGCATCATTTTCCAGTAACCTGGCGGGGGTAAGTACGGCACAGCTCGCACCGGCTCAGCAATTACTGCTGCAACATCTCCTTCCTTTTCCAGAACATAACGCACGAAATCGGCACAGGTTGTTTTGCAGATTTCGATTTGAGCTTTTCCATTAAGATCAGGATAACCGTAAGGACAACGGTAACAGGCAAAAGGGGCTACATGTTCAGTACCGGAAAGTAGCGGGCCGGCAACATGTGAACGGAAGAGCTGTTCCCCGCCAACTGATGCTGCGCCAAATCCAGCTCCATGAAATGAATCCCAGAATGAAATTGTCTTGTGACGTCCTGTTGCGACTCGTGCGATTTTCAGGGCAACTTCAATTGCGTCCGAACCTCCGGTAGTGAACAGGACTTTTGAAAGATCTCCCGGAGCAATCTCGACCAGCTTCTTTGCCAGTTCAAGCGCAGATTCACAGGCAAATCGTCTGGGAGCAAATGGCAATGCATCCATTTGAGATGCAATCGCCTGTTTTAATTCAGGATGGCCATAGCCTATGTGATGCACATTGTTGCCATGAAAATCCAGATAACGATTCCCATTTGTGTCTTCAAGCCATGCTCCATCAGCATTTTTCACAACAGAAAGGCAGGGACTGGACACTGCTTGGTTAATGAAGTATTGAGCATCTTCCTCAAGAATTGTGCGAGTTACTGTGTTATGGGCGTTTGTTTCCCACTCCGCACGTCTTTTAGAAGAGTTGCTTTCTCCTTCAGAAAGTTCAGGTTTTTGGTTCTTTTGATTGATCATTAAATGGAAAAAATGGAAAAAATGGAAATGAATGTTTTGATATAAACATCCATCTGGCATAATCTTTCAAAGATCATTCTAATCAGGAATTTCCTGTCCGAACTGAAGCATATATCCATTGTTGTCATAGATCGCAAATTCCCGCATCCCATATTCAAAGGATTCAAGCGCATAGCAAACCTGTACTTTTTCCTTCAGCTGTTTCCACAAGCCGTCAACGTCATTTGTCTTGATATAAAGAGAACCGGAAAATACAGCTGATGTTGATTCCTCATGTTGATTAGGAACAGCAAGCATAATTTCCACTTCTTCCCGCTTAAGTGAAGCCCAACCCCATTCCTCACTGTAAGAAGCACAATCAAACCCCAACACATCTGTATAGAAAGAGATCGATTCCTGAATGTCCCATGTACGAAGCATGGGGATCAGTGCTTTAAAATTCATGAATCAGAATGCTTCGATGATTACCGCCTCTAAACAGCAATAGGGAATTATACATTGTAAATTTAAAGAAATGATAATTTAAGGAGCTACTTTCCAGGCTTACAAATTCCAAGGTTAGCTGTCTGCTTGTGCTGACAGCAACGCATCAGCAAGTTCTACAAAGCCTTCAGCAGCATATTTAGAAGTAACCCATGCAGGAAACTGTTTTATTTGATCAGCAAAGTTAGTCATGTTTCCAACACCAACCGAATTTTTAAAATAGCCAAACATAGGCTCATCATTTGGTGAATCCCCTGCAAACACAATCTTTTCCATAAAATAAGCATTATTCAGCAGAAAATGTTCCTCCAGCAAAATACGCGTCATTTTAAGCTTATCATAATCCCCAAACCAGCCATTAACATGAATAGAACTTATCTTTGCTTCTGCTCCTGACTGATGGAAAATATCCACAATTTTATTTACAGATGATTCAGGCAAAGGCTCTACATCCTCACAGTAATCAATTGCCAGATCTGCCTCACGGTATGCCTGATCGGATGCGACCGCACTGCCTTTAACAGTAGTTATAATTTGATTCTGAATCTTTTCAAGTAGTTTCCTGTCTTCAGTTCTTTCTCTTTCTGATTTCCAGTAACGCGTGACTAGTTTGCGTCTGGACTGCACATAAACGAAATAAAATGCTCCATTTTCACCAACAACAGCGTCCACAGGCCACATTCGGGCAATGTGGTCACACCATCCTGCTGGACGCCCGGTAATGGGTATAACTTTAAAACCTGCTAACTGAAGTTGTTCCAATGCTTGATAACTTTTGGCGGGAAGCCGACCATTAGTGGTTAGCGTGTCGTCAATATCCGTCAGGACAAATTTTATTTTACGGAGGTCTTCCTGGGGAATTTCAAAGAGAGGACGCATGTCTGCATGTTGCTCAGATTATTGCGTGACGCACTTTAGCAGAAATCCATTCGCTGAAAATCACTGTAATGATTATGGCAATCAGAATGAGTGAAACTTTGCTCCAAGCAAGTTCCATAATTGAAGCATTGAGCTGCAAGCCAATCCCACCGGCACCTACCAGGCCTAATACAGTGGATTCCCGAATATTGATGTCCCAACGGTAAACAGAAATACCTGCAAAAGCCGGTAAGATTTGGGGTACAATTCCGTAAGTTAAAACCTGAAGCCTCCCTGCACCTGTTGCCTGGATTGCTTCTACTTGCTTAGGATCAATTTCCTCAATTGCCTCATAAAGAAGTTTTGCAATAAAACCCACAGAGCGCAGTCCTATTGCGATAATTCCCGCGAACAATCCCGGTCCCACTATTGCCACCAGCAACAAGGCCCAGATAATTGAGTTTATTGAACGGGATGAAACAATGGCCAGTAAGGCAAAGGGGCGAACAAATTTTGTGCTTGGGGTAGTATTAGCTGCCGCAATAAAAGCTATGGGAACAGCAATGATAATCGCGAGTAATGTGCCAAGAGTGGCAATATTAATAGTATCCCACAAGGGCTTCCATATTTTGTCGAAATATCCCCATGTGGGAGGAATCATGCGGTACGCTAAATCTCCAACTTGAGTAGGGGCATCCCAGACGAACATCCAGAAAGTTTTTTCTGAAATCAACTGAAAACAATAAACAAAAATAATTGTTCCAGTTAACCATCCTGCCCAGCTTATCCATTGCTGTTTTCGATCAAAACGATGCCATACTTTAAGATTTCCCTGCTGACTTACTGCCATTACTGCACCTGTTTTCTTATCATTCCGGAAGTATATTCAACTAAAAAAACTATGGCGATTATTACAATTAGGATAGCGGCTGCTGAATCAAACTCATAACGGTCAAACGCAGTATTTAAGGTTGCACCTATTCCTCCCCCCCCGACCACTCCTACAATTGCAGATTCACGGAAATTGATATCAAAGCGGTAAAGCCCCAACCCTATCATTCGCGGCATGACTTGTGGCTGAATGCCATAATTGATCCATTGCCACCAACTCGCACCGGTAGCCTGGATAGCCTCAGATTGGCTGGCACTGGTGTCCTCAATGTCTTCGGTAAGCAGCTTAGCGTAGAACCCTATTGTTGCAAAACTAAGTGTCACAAACCCTGCAAATGGTCCAAAACCAAAAAATTTTACGAAAAAGATTGCAAGTAGTATTTCGTGAAAACTCCGGGAAACTGCGATAATTCCCCTGCAGAAAAAGTAAACCAAAGGATGAGCGATATTTCTTGCTGCGCCAAGAGCAACAGGAATGGAAATCATAATGCCTACAACTGTTGATACTACAGTCATCCAGAGACTTTCAAGCACTCCGTCAACAATTTCCTCCCAGCGTGAAATAAAGTCAGGAGGGGTAAATCCTGCCAAAAACTTCTGCCCGCGCGGCAAACCTTCCCAAACCCGGACCCAGTTAACTTCCAATGTATTAAAAGCCAAAATGATATAGAGTACCACTCCAGCATAAATGCAGTAGCGTACAGTTTTACTTTTAATGAAGGGTTGACGTACCCATGTTTGTGGAGGGTGGATGATGGAATTCATATTTAGTCATACCGACATTGCAGCGGGCTTTGCCGTCTCTTCTTTTTCACATGATGATTCCTGCCGGGCTGCTTTTCGAGCGTATTTGTTTATATGCCAGTCTTCCTCGCCATAAATCTCCGTAAGTACATCATCATTCAGACCTTCGGGAGTACCGTCATACACGATCTCTCCCAATCTTAGTCCAACCACTCTTTGGGCAAACATCCTTGCCAGAGGTACATCATGAATATTGATCACACAAGCCAGGTTTCTCTCATGAGCAAGCTCACAAATCAGGCGCATGATCTGTCGCGATGTTTTGGGATCAAGGCTGGCAGTTGGTTCATCAACCAGCAGTAACTGAGGGTCTTGAATTAACGCACGCGCTATACCAACCCTCTGTCTTTGACCTCCTGACAACTCATCCGCACGTTTGTCCACCATGTGATCCAGGCCAATGCGTTTAAGCAGCCGGAAAGCATCATCAATGTCTGATTGAGGATATTTCCGAAGAAAACTGCGCCAGAAACCAACATAGCCTAATCGTCCGGAAAGAACGTTTTCCATGACGCTTAAGCGTTCCACCAATGCGAATTCCTGAAAAATCATACCCATTTTTCTGCGCATTTTTAACAGTTTGCGACTGCCCAAACGGGTAACATCCTGGCTGTCAAAAAATATTCGTCCTCCGCTGGGAGGAACCAGCCGATTGACACACCTAATCAGAGTGCTTTTTCCTGCACCTGAAGGACCAATGAGGGCCATCACCTGGCCTTTAGGCACTTCCAGGTCCACGCTAGTCAGGGCTACTTCACCTGTGGCATAGCGCTTATGCAGGGCTTCAAGACGCAGCATATTTTCTTCTCACAAACAAATTCTCAACTATCGGCAGCTGTAGCTGACTCCATTTGCTTTGTCGATTTTGCGGATAATATCCCAATCTGATTTGTGATGGATGGATATAAACCGGTCTTCTTTCTTGAACTCCTTTTTCAGATCCGAACCTTCCCACTGGAAAGTGAAGAAAGCCTGTTTGATTTTTGCGACCAGCGTCGGGTCCAAGTTGTGTGCATGTCCATAACCGGTTGTTGGAAATGTCTGTGACCGGTAGATGGTGCGGATTTTTGATTTTTCCACTACGCCTCGGTCGATCATGCGGGTGAGAATAGAGTTCGCGATAGACGCTGCTTCATAATCCTTGTTTGCCACACCCATGATGGAGTTGTCATGTTTACCAGAAAAAGCGGCCTTGAAATCCCTGTCCGGGAGCATGCCAAACTCAGATTTCAAAATGGCGGAAGGCGCCTTGAATCCGGAGTTGGAAGTGGGAGAGGTAAAAGCCATACTTTTTCCTTTAATGTCAGCAACAGATTTGATGTCACTGTCAGCCGGGACAATGATTTCCATTTCATATCCGAATGATCCGTCAGCAGAGGCCATCATCGCAAAAGGAACAAAACCTGCGCAACTGACTGCTACCGGATTACCTCCGGTATTTACTCCTGCCACATGTAATCTTCCGGATCGCATTGCTTCGTATTGAGCAGCATAAGACTGTACCGGAAAAAACATCACTTTTTTACCTGTTACTTTGCTCATGTGATTTGTGAACCCGTCCCAGACTTTAGCATAAACCGCTGGGTCTTCTACCGGAGTGTAGGAAAATATAATTGTACTGGGATTCTGCCATTGTCCTGGATCCATCGGCAGATCAGCAACCAAATCATTATCGCGATCACAGTACCTTTTATCCAAGGTCCCTCTGGGACATTCTTCTGCAACAGCTACAAATGATAAGGTGGCCGACCATAATATGGCTGAACACAGTATTATTATTTTATGTAGTATTTTCATTGCTTCATCTCCTGTTTTAGAGTTATTAATTATTCAGCATGTCTCAAATTCGACTATACTGGGATGGAAAAGCTTACAGGCTAACTTTTCCTGAAACAACAATCAACAATTTATTTTCTCAAAAGAAAAACGGTTTTTGTTTTTTCCTGTTGTAGTTTCTGTTGAACACGGTAAGATTCATTGCCTTGAATAAATTCTTAAAGATAGAGAATGACTGAAACTGCAGCAAAATATAATGAAGATACTCTTGATACAATTCCCAAATTGTTGTTGCATCATTCCAGGCAAAGGGGGAACAGTGCCGCGAATCGTCAAAAGGAATATGGCATCTGGCAATCCTGGACATGGTCTGAGGTTTCTGAAGAAGTACGGAACTTAGCTTGCGGACTTTCACAATTGGGCCTTGCAAGGGGTGATAAAGTAGCTGTTATTGGAGATAATCGTCCCCGGCTTTACTGGGCAATGGTTGCCACACAAGCGCTGGGCGGGATTCCTGTTCCGCTTTACCAGGACTCTGTCGCGGAAGAGATGTTGTATGTGCTGGAAAATGCGGATGTTAAGTTTGCTATTGTTCAAAACCAGGAACAGACAGATAAACTTCTGGAAATAAAAGATCGCCTTCCACATCTCGAGCATATTTGCTATGAGGAACCTCGCGGAATGCACAGCTACTCACAAGATTCCCTCCACTACTACAAAGACATGCAGAAAAATGGTCAGCTCTTCCACAGTGAAAATCCTGATTTTTTCCTGAATGAAATTGAAAAAAGCAAGGGTAGTGATATTGCTATATTCCTCTATACTTCTGGGACTACAGGGAACCCCAAAGGCGTTGTTCTGACTTTTGATAATCTTATTATTTCTTCACAAAGCGGAATCGAGTTTGATAGCCTGACCAGTGATGAAGAGGTGCTGGCATATTTACCGATGGCATGGGTTGGTGACAACATTTTCTCACTTGCTCAGGCTTATGTTGCAGGCTTCTGCGTAAACTGCCCTGAAAACAGGGAAACTGTCACAACAGATTTGAAGGAAATAGGGCCAACCTACTATTTTGCTCCTCCTGCCGTATATGAAAACGTACTTACAAAAGTCATGATCCGCATGGAAGACGCGGGCAAAATTAAGCGGACCATGTTCAAATATTTTATGGATCTGGCAAAATCAGTGGGTATTAAAATTCTCGACGGTAAATCCGTATCAATTACAGAAAGACTGCTTTACAGTATTGGCAAATTATTTGTTTACGGACCTTTACGCAATAATCTAGGTCTGAGCCGTACACGCCTGGCATATACAGCGGGTGAGGCAATCGGTCCGGAAATCTTCGAGTTTTTCCGTTCTCTTGGAATCAATATTAAGCAGCTTTACGGTCAAACCGAGGCTTCTGTTTTCATATGTGCCCAGCCAGATGGAGAAGTAAAAGCGGACACAGTCGGTAAAGCTTATCCTGGAGTCGAATTACGATTGGCTGACAACAATGAAGTTTTTTACCGCAGTCCGGGAGTCTTTCATTCTTATTACAAAAGTCCGGAATCAACTGCTGATACTAAAGATTCCGAGGGTTGGGTGGCGACCGGGGATGCCGGATTTTTTGATGATGACGGGCATCTTAAAATCATTGATCGAGCCAAAGACGTGGGACGCATGAACGACGGAACAATGTTTGCGCCGAAGTACATCGAAAACAAACTGAAATTTTTCCCGTTTATTAAGGAAGTCGTTGCTTTCGGACACGAAAAAGATTTTGCTTCAGCACTCATTTGTATTGACATTGATGCAGTTGGAAACTGGGCGGAACGGCGTAATTTGGCTTATTCCGGATACACCGACCTATCCGCAAGGAAAGAAGTTTATGATCTTGTGCAGGAATGTGTTGAAACTGTAAACAATGATTTGTCTCGTGATGAAAAACTACGCGGTTCACAAATTAAAAGATACCTGCTGCTGCACAAGGAGCTTGACGCGGATGATGGTGAAATCACTCGTACACGTAAAGTTCGCAGGAGAATTATTTTGGAAAAATATGGTGAGTTAATTGAGGCTTTAGATGATACTCAACAGACACATCGAGAAATTGAATCACAAATGACCTTTGAAGATGGCCGTATCGGCACCGTTCAGGCTGATTTGCAAATCAGGGAAGCTGCACTTAACTAACCAAATAGCCAAAACGAATAACTTTAATAAAGGTAAAGCATAAAGTGTCCGCAGAAAATAATACCGGTGATGTCCTTTTGAGTGTTGATCATATCAGCCTGGCTTTTGGCGGAGTGAAGGCACTAACGGATATTAATTTTGAAATTCGGAAGAAAGAAATTTTCGCTATTATCGGACCGAACGGTGCCGGTAAAACTTCGATGCTGAATGTGATCAACGGCTTCTATCATCCTCAAGATGGAGAGATACACTTCAAAGGACTTCACCGCAAGCAAATGCGTCCCCATGAAGCAGCTGTACAGGGAATTGCGCGCACCTTCCAGAATGTTGCACTTTTCAAAGGAATGTCCACGCTGAACAATATCATGGCAGGCAGAAACTTGAAAATGAAAGCTAATCTCTTTTGGCAGGCGTTATATTATGGTCCTGCCAGAAAAGAGGAGATGGAAAATCGAAAATTTGTGGAAGACATTATTGATTTCCTGGAAATCCAGGCCAT
>LUMJ01000879.1_pt1 | contig 11864 bp, 14 predicted proteins | sample 729631 | NCBI WGS metagenome assembly LUMJ01 (sample SAMN03860266, study PRJNA289734) | marine metagenome | biome: seawater column; feature: ocean; material: water; isolation source: Red Sea water column Station 22 - depth 500m | place: Saudi Arabia: Red Sea | collected 2011-10-15 | depth 500 m | reverse complement strand
TATGCAGATGAAGTTGAGATTACAGGAAGATCTTTTGCAAATTTTGTTTCAATATCTCTTGCAGCTTGTGACTCTACTGCTGAGAAAATTAAATCTAATTCTGAAACATTAATCTCATCAATTGTTAAAACTGGCATATCCTTTATGTAATCTGGAATCTCTCCACCAACATCCCAAGCAATAATTCCACTGTCATCTCTTATAGCATCAACGTACTTTTTTCCAGCAGAACGCTCTGATGCGGCAATCTGGGTAACTTCGAACCATGGATGGTTATTTAAGGATTGGACAAACTCTTGACCAACTGCTCCAGTTACACCTATGATGGCTACTTTCTTTTTCATGAGTCATTTTCAAGTTTTCAATTAATAATCGTTAGCACCAACCAAAACACACTAAATTACCAACGAATAATCTATGATGTGAAAATTCATCCAAACAAACCAGCCCAGTCACATATTCCAGCCTCACATGGAGGCAAATATGGCACAAAAAACCCTGACGCCAATGTGATTGATTTTAGTTCAAATGTAAATCCTCTAGGATGTCATCCAGGAGTAAAACGTTATCTGAAAAAACAACTGAATTTAATTTCAGAGTATCCTGATCCAAATTCTACTAATCTACGTGCAAACTTGGCGTGGTTTACCGGCATTCCAAAAAAACAGATTGTTGTAGGAAATGGAGCCACAGAAATAATTTACAATTTCTGCAAAACTTTCCTAAATAAAAAAACACGTGTTCTGATTCCAATACCAACTTTTAGTGAGTATGAGGTCTCAGCAAAACTTTGTGAATCCAAAATATCATTTTTTAAAACTATGAATATTTCAAAAAATTTACAGAAATTTATTACAAAGATTCCCAGAAATGGTTGTGTTTTTATCTGTAATCCAAATAACCCCACTGGAGTTTTAACTCAAAGGAGTGAAATAGTGAAAATTATCACTGCGGCAAAAAAGAAATCAACAATTGTATTTCTAGATGAAACATTTATTGAACTTGTACCAGGTAATGATGAATCTGTAATAAAACAGATCAAGAATTTCGAGAATTTGTTCATTCTACGTTCACTTACAAAATCTTTTGGTTTAGCGGGAATTAGAATTGGTTATGGAGTGGGTAGTACACAGATTATCGAGCCATTACAAAAAGTCAAAATTCCTTGGAATGTAAGCAATATAGCACAGCGTGCAGCTAGTGCTGCAATATGTTATCATCCATTTTTAGATAGGACACGCAAATTAATCAAAAAGGAGAAAAATTTCATTTCCTCAAATTTAGCAGAATCGAAAAAATTTGTCTGTTATAACTCAGCAGCAAACTTTCTTCTAGTGAAGACAAAAACAAAGTCAAAACTTTTGCAGAAGAAACTTCTGAGAAAAAAAATCTTGATTCGAGATTGTAGTACGTTTCGGGGATTAAACCAGAATTACATTAGAATTGCAGTAAAAACTAGAAAGGAAAACATAAAACTGCTAAAGGCTATGGAGGTGATTTAGTATTTCAAAAACACTAATGGTTCAGGGAACCACATCTAGCGCAGGTAAGACAACACTCGTTACTGCATTTTGTAGAATCTTTCTAGAAAAAGGATTCTCCGTAGCGCCATTCAAAGCGCAAAACATGTCAAACTATGCCTATAAAGAAGATGGTTTCGAAATTTCTCGTGCACAGGCAGTTCAGGCTTTAGCATCACGTGTGGAAATATCAGCAGATTTGAATCCAATCTTACTGAAACCTCTGGGTAACTATAGAAGCTCTGTTTTTCTCAGAGGAAAATTCTACAAAAAAATGTATGCTGATGATTATTACAAAAAGTTTGTTCAAAAAAATGGAATGAAGACAGTTTTGAGATCATTTAATGCCTTAGAAAAAAACCACGATTTGATTATCATAGAAGGCGCGGGTTCTCCGGCTGAAATTAATCTTACAAACTATGACATTGCAAACATGAAGCTTGCCGAGAAAGTAAAGTCGCCAGTGATTCTAGTTACAGATATTGAGAGGGGTGGTTCCTTTGGGAGTATAGTTGGGACTATGTCATTATTAGAAAAAAGATACCAAAAAATGGTGAAGGGCTTTGTTTTTAACAAATTTCGTGGTGATTTAGACATTCTTAAACCTGGATTTAGGAAACTAAAACAAAATACGGGAAAGCCAGTTTTTGGAACAATTCCAATGACTAAGTTTTTACTTCCTGAGGAGGATTCTATAACTTCAAATTCAAAGCATCTTGCATTGAATAAACGGAACCTAAAAAAGATCGATTCTGAAATTGAGAAATTAAGCAAGGTTGTAAAGTCAAGTCTTAATATCAGAGCAATTGAAAAACTATTGTAATGATACTTGAAAGCCTAGTTATAGTTGCATTTGCTCTTTTATTGGATTTTTTGGTAGGTGATCCAAAAACCAAGTATCATCCAACTGCTTGGATGGGAAAATTAATTGCGTCACTTGTTCCTTTTGCAAAGAACATCTCAGCAAAAAGGGAATTACTCGGCGGTATTTTGGTTGTCAGCATAGTTGTAACGATTGTATCTACATTGCTTGTTGTTTTGGATATTGGAATCAGTTTACTGACTATTGATATCGTCTCATTAATTATCTCAATAGTTATTGGCTCGATTTTGCTAAAAACAACCATTGCTATTCGAGGAATGCAAAAACATGCTTTGGCAGTAGTTGATGCTGTTGAAAAAGGTGATTTGGACTCTGCCAGGAACAACCTCTCTATGATCGTTAAGAGAGACACCAAGAATTTAGATAAAAATCATATTTTATCTGGTGTTTTGGAAAGTGTAAGCGAAAATACAGTTGATGGAGTTACTGGTCCGTTATTCTATTATGCTATTTTTGGTCTTCCAGGGGCATTTATCTACAGAGCAATAAACACCATAGATTCTATGGTTGGATACAAGACAACTATGTTCAAAAACATTGGTTGGTTTGGAGCCAAATGTGATACTTTACTCAACTATGTGCCATCCAGATTAACTGGATTAGTAATGATCTTAGCCGCATTAATTTTGGGCTATAATTGGAGGGAATCATTATACATTATGAGACGTGACAGTAGAAAACTAGAAAGTCCTAACGCAGGATTCCCAATGGCTGCTTTAGCAGGTGCACTTGGAACAAGGTTAGAAAAAATGAATTACTATACAATAGGCAATGGTAGTATAGAATTTACAAAATCTCACATTATATCGGCAATTACCTTGATGAGAGTTTCGTCAATTTTATTTTGTGGTATAATAACTATTCCAATAATCGTAACTCTCTCATTTTTAGGATGGTGGATACATGTTTAAAGAAATCAGTTCAGTTTTTTCATTCCTCACAATAATTCCTTCTAACAACACTAACCTGGAAACTGTAGCAAGATACATGCATATCTTTCCTATCATTGGAATCGGAATAGGATTATTAATTGCCTCAATTGGATTTGGACTTTCATTTTTCCTAGAACCATTAATTGTTTCACTGCTAGTTGTTGCGTCAATTGCTATCATTACAGGAATACATCATACTGATGGTTTAGCAGACTTTGCTGATGGCCTTATGACTAGAGGGACAAAAGAGAAAAAACGCAAAGCAATGAAAGATCTTTCAACTGGCTCAGCGGGTATTTTTTCTGTCGTATTATATGTAGTTGGTGCAATCATCGCCTTGTCATTAATAGATGGTTATGCGTTATTCCAAGCCATATTACTTAGTGAGATTTTAGCCAAGTTCTCAATGGTACTAATGGCTAGTATTGGTACTTCAGCTGCAGTTGGGTCTAATTCACCCTTCATACAAATTATGAAGGATAAAAGAAGACTTGCGATGGCTACTATCATTACAATTATTCCACTTGTTGTGATAGGTGGAACTGTAGGATTGATACTTTTTGTTGCGTCAATTGGTGTGACATTATTCTTGGTTGGACTCTCAACTAGAAGTTTTGGTGGAATTACGGGAGATGTTCTTGGTGCAACTAATGAAATTACTAGATTATCATCATTACTAATCTTTGTATCATTATGATCGGACTTGTAATGGCTGGTGGTAAAGGAACTAGAATGAACCTATCTGAGGAAAAGATGTTACTTGAATATAAGAAACCAATAATTTTTCATGTTATCAATGCATTAAAAAATTCTAATTGCTTTTCCAAAATTCTTGTTGCTACAAGTCTAAATTCACCAAAGACAAAACAAGTATTAGAAGAAAATGGAATTCAAACATTAACTACTTCAGGCAAGGGGTATGTAAATGATTTAAATTTACTATTACGGAATATTGATGAGTTAACTTTTGTTGTTTCTGGGGATTTACCATTACTTGATGAAAAAATTATCCAGATTATGATTGAAAAATTTAATCCAAAAAATACCTGGACTAGTTTTCTTATATCAAAAAAGTTTTTGAGTTCATTGGGTTTGGAATCTGATTTATTAGTTACAACTTCTGGTCTTGTATGTGCATATACTGGAATTTCAATTATAGACGCTAAAAAAATTAAAAATTGGAACCAAATAAAGGAAAATTATCACATATTAAATGATAAAAGAATTGCATTCAATCTAAATACAAAACAAGATTATAAATTACTTCAGGGTTTCTGAAATTTTTCCCAATATTTGAGACTTTGAACCAGTTGGTTTTGCTATTATATTTCCACATGATTTGCACGTAACAGCAGTTGAAGCATGTGAATAAACAATATTTTCTTCTTCACATTCTTTGCAATTAACTTTAAAGAATTTACTACTAGGCTCAGGGATAAGTATACGTTCCTTTTTCATTTTGCGATCAACTCAAATTTTCTAATTCTAATACCACGCTTATTAGATTTCTTCTTGCATTCTGGACATGTAAAAATTTGTGTAACCTTTTTTGTAGTTTTTGCTGGCTTTGCTAGTTTAGGAAATTTTTGTCCGCCATATCCTTTTTTTCGTAATGCATGCCTTCTTTCACCAGCAGCAGTTCCACGTCTTTTTCCAGCCTTGTAAATAGAAATTTTTTGTATCGTATGTTTTTTACATTTAGGACAAAAGCGATTAATTTCTTTTGGTATATTCACAATAAACATCCATCTGTGACCGTAATTTAAACATCGCTTCTAATCTATAATAACAGCAATGCACATGATCGAATAATGTTCCAGAAGTTATCTACAAGCATAGAAAATCTAAATGCTGTAGCAATTGGTGACAAACCTGCTGATCTTGTATTAGAAAACTGTTCACTTGTTAATGTGTATTCACGTGAGATTTTACCTGGAATTCAAATTGCAATATCAAGTGATCGAATTGCCTATGTTGGTAATGACGCAACTCACACAAAGGGAGAAAAAACTGTAATAATGAATTTAGAAAAAAAATATGTAACACCGGGATTTGCGGATCCACATATACACATAGATCAGTTTGTTTCTCCTATAGAATTTGTAAAAAAATCTCTTTTATGTGGTGTTACCTCACTTTTTCCTGATTCAATCGATATTGTAGGCACTTGTGGTTTTAGAGGTTTTAAAGAATTTATTAAAATGACACGTGAGATACCGGTAAGATTTTTTCATGTTATTCCTGGCGGTCTTCCAGTTGATAGAAAATTTAGTAATGTAAAAACTCTAAGTTTTGCTGAAGAAAAATCTGCACTTAAAATGCCTGCAGTTATTGGCTTGGGTGAACTATTTTCATGGACTAAAGTAACTAAACGTGATGCTAAAACAATGAAAATATTATCAAAAGCACTTGATAATGATTGTATAGTTAATGGTCATACTGCTGGTGCATCTGGAAAAAAACTAAATGCGTACATAGCATCAGGAATTTTATCTTGTCATGAACCAATAAACTTTGAGCAAGTTATTGAACGATTAAGATTAGGAATGTGGATAATGATAAGAGAAGGATCTATCCGTAGAGATCTAAAGGATATAATTCCACTTGTACTTTCAAATGCGACATATATTGATAGATTAATGTTCTGTTCTGATGGTCTTGATCCTGTAGATATTACTAAGTTTGGTCACATAGATCATTGTATTAGAGAATCAGTAAAACTAGGATTAAATGAAATAGATGCGATCTCTATGGCAACAAAAAACTGTTTTGATTATTATAATCTGGGAAAAGATCTGGGTGGTATTGCTCCCGGAAAATTGGCTGATATTTTGGTTTTTGATGATATGATAAAAATAAAACCAAAAAAAATTTTTGTTGGAGGAAGATTAGTAGTGTCCAATGGAACAATTGTTTCTAAAATTAAATATAGACCTATACCCAAATGGCTCACTAAAACTGTAAAACTAAAAAAATTCAGAGAAGATAACTTTTCAATGAAATCTAGTTCTGATTCGGTAAATGTTAATGTGATAAAAATGAAAACAGAGATTGTTACAAAAAAAGAAACTGATTCCTTAAGCGTAGAAGATTGTAATGTAATTCCATCTCCTGATAAGGATATATGGAAGGTAGCTGCATTTGATAGAACGTTTGGTTCAGGTAAGAATACTATTGCATTTCTGAAGAACTTTGGGGCCAAGATAGGAGCCTTTGCATCAACATGGAATTTTCATGAAAATAATTTGATCGTTATTGGTTCTAATGAAAAAGATATGACAGTAGCAGCAAATCATCTTATCAAAACTCAGGGCGGAATGGTGATAGTTAATCACCAGAAAATTATTTCTTCCTTACCACTAAGGTTAGGTGGTATTATATCCACTGATAACTTTGAGGATATTTCAGAAAAATTTGTAAATATCAATAATATATTGATCGATAGCGGATGTAAGTTTAAAAAACCGCATCTTATACCACTTTTTTTACCATTTTTGGCACTACCTGATATACGAATAGTAAGTGGAGGTTTAGTTGATATCAAAAGCCGCTCATTGGTAAAACCTCTAATCTCATAGAATATTAAGGGGATTTTATAAAAAATTTCTCTGTAAATGGCATCTATTCAACAAACACCCAACGGTCCTGTCCTAGTTTTGAAAGAGAGTGCACTTCAACAAAAGGGAAAAGACGCACAAAAAAATAACATTACGGCAGCAAAATTAGTATCTGAGTTAGTTAAAACAAGTCTGGGACCACGTGGTTTAGATAAGATGTTGGTCGATTCATTGGGTGATGTTACAATCACAAATGATGGGGCAACAATTCTAAAGGAAATTGACGCAATATCAGGCTGCATCAACAAAAGCTCTTGAATTGTTAGCAGATCTGTCAAAACCAATCAAATCCGATGATTCGGAATCATTAATAAAAATTGCAAAAACTAGTATGCAATCTAAACTAGTTTCTGATGATAGTGATTCATTATCAAAACTAATTGTTAATGCAGTACTGAAAATTGCTGATAAAAATGAAAACAAACATTCTGTTGATCTTGATAATCTTAAAGTTGAAAAAAAATCAGGTGGTTCAATTCAAGATACTGCTCTGATTAACGGTATAGTTCTTGACAAGGAAGTTGTACATAGTGGTATGCCTACAAAGATTGAAAAAGGTAAAATTGCACTTGTAAATGCTGCACTTGAAGTAGAAAAAACTGAAGTTAGTTCTGAAATAAGAATTTCTGATCCATCTCAAATGCAAATGTTCCTAGAAGAAGAAAATAGAATGCTTAAGGGAATGGTAGACAAATTACATGATATTGGTGTTAATGTATTGATATGCCAAAAAGGTATAGATGATATTGCACAACATTATCTTTCTAAACATGGAATTTTAGCTGTGCGAAGAGTAAAAGAAAGTGATATGACTAAATTATCCAAGGCAACTGGTGGAAGAATTACATCTAATATTGATGATATTTCAAAAAATGATTTGGGTTCTGCTGAAGTTGTACAACAGAAAAAAATTGAATCAGATAAATGGGTTTTCATAGAAGGTTGCAGCAATCCACACTCAGTGACAATTTTAATTCGTGGTGGTTCACAAAGAGTTGTAGATGAAGCTGATCGTTCTGTTCATGACGCTTTGATGGTTGTTAAGGATGTTATTGAAAAACCATCAATCGTAGCTGGTGGTGGTTCACCTGAAGCATACTTAGCTGGACAATTAAAAGAATGGGCTGATAGTTTTGATGGAAGAGAACAGCTTGCTATTAAACAATATGCGGAATCACTTGAATCGATCCCACTAACAATAGCGGAAAATGCCGGTATGGATCCAATTGATTCTATTATAGCTTTACGCGCAAAACAAAACAATGGTCAAAAAACGATTGGTATCAATGCTAGAGAAGGTAAGATTGGAGATGTATATTCTCTTGATATAGTGGAGCCACTTTCAGTAAAAGAACAGATTATAAAATCTGCAACGGAGGCAGCATGTATGATACTCAGAATTGATGATGTGATTGCTGTGTCTGGTAATTCTAGCCAGGGCGGTGCACCTCCAGGAATGCCTCCAATGGGATAAATTCTTTAAAATTAACTAAAACTTCAAAACTCACTAGACAAATTGTATTTGTGCATAAAATAGGAATTGATCTAGGCGGAACCAAGATTGAGGGGGTTTTAGTGGATGAAAAATATAATACAGTTCAACGCAAGCGTATTGAAACTCATCAAGAAAATGGTTATGATTCTATTGTAAAATCTATTACATCTTTAGTAGATGAGTTACAATCTACAAGTAAATGGGCTAGTCACATTGGAATATGTACTCCAGGTGTAATTGACGTAAATTCAGGACTAATAAAAAATAGCAACACACAATGCCTTATTGGAATGCCATTAAAAAATGACATTGAGCAAGCATTAGACCATAAAATCATGATGGAAAATGATGCAAATTGTTTTGCTCTTGCAGAATCAGTACTAGGATCTGCCAAAGAATATGATGTTGTTTTTGGTGTTATAATGGGAACGGGTGTTGGAGGCGGGATTGTAATTAATGGGACTATACATAAAGGAAAAACGAGTATTGCTGGAGAGTGGGGACATCACACACTAAGACCAAGTGGAAATGAATGTTATTGTGGAAAACAGGGATGCGTTGAGACGTATATCAGTGGACCTGCTCTGGAAAGGCATTGGCTAGAACTTACTGGAAAGAAAGAACAATTGCAATCAATAGTACAAGATCTCACTGGAGAAAAAGTAGAACAATGGAAAAAGGAATTTCTTGAAAATTTTGGAAGTGGCCTCGCAAACGTAATTGACATTTTAGATCCTGATATTATTATTTTAGGAGGAGGTGTTTCAAACATATCTTTCTTGTATGATGAGGGCAAAAAGGCAGTCTACGATAAAGTATTTAGCGATTCGATTGAAACTCCAATACTCAAAAACAGTCTTGGTGATTCTGCTGGTGTGTTTGGCGCATGCTTGCTGAATAATAAAGATAATTAGTTTTTAGGAACTACATTTTCCTTCTTTTAGGTGATATTAACCCCATAAAATCTGAAAATAATTTTTTAATATTTTTGTTTGTAGATCGTATTGATCCCAAATGTGCAAAACTTCTCCTAGCCAAATACAAATTTAACGTTAAAATTTAACAGTGGTAGTTATTGTGGTTCAATTGTAGCTGGTGGCTTACTTGATACCACGTAAGATACCCAAGTAACCTCATCAATTTCATTTGTAATCCTATTACTCATCTTCTCTAAGATTTCGTTTGAGAGTCGAGTCCAATCTGCAGTCATTGCATCAACAGAATCAACAATTCTAATCATTACAATATTACCATATTTTCTTTCGTCCCCAACAACACCCACAGCTTTGTCATCTCCAACTGCCGCATAAGATTGCCAAACTTTGTCGTACAAGCCAGCATTTTGTAGTTCTTCTTCTACTATTTTACTTGCAATTCTTGTTATGTCCAATTTCTTTTTTGTAACTTCACCAATAATTCTTACTGCTAGACCAGGTCCCGGAAATGGATGTCGCACAAGTAAATTTTGAGGAACTCCAATAATCTTTGCAACCTTTCTGACTTCATCTTTGTACAAATCACGAAGCGGTTCCAAAACTTTCAGATCTAGCCAAGCAGGTAAACCACCAACATTGTGATGTGTTTTGATTACTGATGCGGGTCCTTTTGACACTCCGCTTTCAATCACATCTGGATAAAGAGTTCCCTGAGCAAGCCAGGTAAATGGTCCATTTTCCTTGGAAAAATTTGTAAAAATTTTAACAAATTCTTCGCCTACAATCTTCCTTTTTTCTTCTGGGTCAATCACTCCCTTTAGTTCTAACGCTTCCATCCACTTTGGAAATATTTTCAACCGTATTTTCAACAAATTTTTCCATTGTCCAGTCTTGATTTGCATTACAAACTTTTAGGACAAAATATTTCAGAATTTCAGTTCCTTTTTCTGTATGTACTACTTCAGGGTGGAATTGAATTCCAAATACCGTCTTCTGTTTGTTTGCAATGGCAGCTGAACGCGAGTTTTCAGTGTGGCCAATTATTTCAAAGTCTTCTGGTATATTCTCAGCTTCATCTCCATGACTCATCCACGCTCTGACAGAATCACCAATCCCATTGAGAATGTCTGAATTGTTGTCAATTGTGAGGACAGACGAACCATACTCTTTGTTTGCGCGTTTTATCTTACCACCAAAATTATTCACAATAATTTGGTGACCATAGCATATTCCTAATATTGGCACATTTAACTGGAAGATTTTTCCATCAGGTACAGGCGCATTGGAATCATAGACGCTTGATGGTCCACCAGAAAAAATAATTCCTTTTGGGTTTAGCTTATTCAGATTCTCCAAAGAAATGTCAAATGGTACAAGCTCAGCATAAACTGAAAAATCTCTAATTCGTCTGCATATCAAGTGGCTATATTGTGAGCCAAAATCTAAAACAACGATTTTGTCCATATAATCACTCCGAGTTTTCAATCATTCGTGTCAGAGACCATGTTGCAGTGTTAATGATCTCATCAACTCTTTCTTTTTGACGATAATTTTTTATTATAATTTCTCTAATCTTACTCCCATTATCATTTATTATGCAATTAATAATATCATCTTTCTTTATTTCACCATTTTCAACTTGTTGTATGTCCTTTTTTTGCATATCACCAATGATGTGATCAATGAACCAACTTTTCAGAGGAGGTGTGTCAGAATCAAGTGTAACGTTATCCTCCAAAATAATTGAAACCTCATCGTTTGTAACAAACGCATTGGCAATAGTTGTTCCATCTGAGTTTTTTGTAATCGCTACTTTCCTTTCTTCTTTTATTGTTTTTGCAGCATTGCGAGTAAGCTCTGAAGCTTTTGTAAAACTTGACTGTTTAAGTATTGTATCTAATACAGAAATATTTCTTTCAAGTTTTTCAATTTGTTCTTTATATTTGATTATTTTATCAGTAAGTTCTTCTTTTAATTCTAACATATCACGAATCTGTTCGTCTGAAAACTTCATACATTTCCTTTACCTCAACGATATTAAAACGCATTCTTGTTAGAAATTATACCATCAATGTCATCAAGCTTTATTTTTGTAAATCCTTTGATTTTAGTTGTGGAATAAAGCTCAGATTTGCTTTTTTCTGCAATCCACTCTAGTAATTTCTTCGCACGGCGTAATTTTCTTATCTTAATAGTTTTGTTAGTAACAACAGATTTGGAATATTCTCCAATAGTAGTTCCAAAATCCATTCCAAAAAGGATTATTTTTTTTGCTTTAAAATAATCTGCCAAAAATACACATCTGTCTCCATCAGTAAATCCTCCAAAATTATGAATATTTTCAAATGGTCTTGCCTGAGTTGTGCCCACACAGTTTTTGAAACTTTTAACAAGATGAAGCTTTTCAGTATTGTCTCCATGTGCATGTACAACCATTATCGCATTTGTTCTTCCAACTCTTTTTAGGGTCGCTATATCACCA
>LUMJ01000970.1_pt1 | contig 11889 bp, 14 predicted proteins | sample 729631 | NCBI WGS metagenome assembly LUMJ01 (sample SAMN03860266, study PRJNA289734) | marine metagenome | biome: seawater column; feature: ocean; material: water; isolation source: Red Sea water column Station 22 - depth 500m | place: Saudi Arabia: Red Sea | collected 2011-10-15 | depth 500 m | reverse complement strand
TAGCTTGGTAGGGCGTAGGATTGCTAATCCTATGTTCGCAAGAACTCGTGGGTTCAAATCCCTCTCCCCGCGCTTTTTTCAAGTAAACTTAAAAGTATGAAATATACATTTTTTTTATGGGACGAAGAAAGACGCAAAAAATTATCAAAACTGGTCCAAAAAATGTGACAACTGGTTTGTGTCCGGAATGCAAAACTATCGGAAGAATATTTATCATTGGCCAAGTCGGTCAGGAAAGAGCAAAATGTTCTTCCTGTAATCAGGAATTTGATTTATAACCAGAATAGCAATTTGCCCATAACTTTTTAAGGTGTTTTCTTTTTTTTATGGTATGGTAAAAGCTGATGAGGCTGAAACAATTTATGAAAGAGTAGCAAAATTGGAAGATGAAGCAGCTGCGTTGAGAGACGAAATAGATTTTCTAAAACATGCATTACGAAACGAATTAGCACGTCACGAAATTAAAATGGTGAGAAAGGGAAATGATATATCTTCAATTATCGATTAGTTTTTTCTCTTACACTTTTAATTAATTCTAAAATAAAATCTGCATCTTCCGCTTCAGGTTCTAATTCTAGATATTTATTTAGTAATGGCAGTGCTTCATTATAATGCAAAAGCCGTTCTTCTAGAATACCCTTATCTCGTATTTCTTCAGGAGATTCTGGTCGTATTCCCAAAATCATATCAGTGCCTCTCATAGCTTTATCATATGCATATGACTGCGTGTATGCATTTTTTAGATTTCGTAATAGTCTAGTTAAAATTTGATCCGTAGTTGCAGTGTTTAGATATTCAGGAATAAATTCTACACCATCACCAAAATTTCTATACAAAATTTCTTCCAAGTCATTAATCGTAAGTAATCTTCCACGGTAAAATGGATCTATAATCATTTCTTCTTCATATTTTACAACAACATGTCCTGGAAATCCCACAATCCCGAGATCAAGACCGATATGTTTTGCAACTTCAGAGTATATAATGGAAAGAGTGATAGGTATACCTGTCTTTTTATCAATAACTGCATTTAAAAAATTATTTCTAGGATCGTAGTAATCTTCATCATCACCTTGGAACCCATATTTTTCAAAAATATGTTCGTTAAGCATTGAAATAAGATACGTAGAGTTTTTAACATCGCTTATTTTCAACTTTAACGAATTACCAATTTCATTTATCTTTTCAATATATTTTGGTATATCTAGATCATAATATTCCAAGATTTGTGCCAGTTTAAGGGATTTCTCAATTAAATTATGCTTTGAATTTTTTGAAAAAGAAATCCATTCTGAAACAAATGGATCAAATTTTTCTGCAGACAATAAATTAAATATTATTTTATTCTATTTAGATATAGTTGTGGATCTTTTAGTTCTTTCGTGTTAGGCGGGTTCATTACGAGTTTTTTGAACGTGTTTTTATCAAATTTATCAAACACATATTCAGTAAATTCTTTGCCTGTACTCTTTTTTACACTATATGCAGAATAATCAGTACCTGCAAATGTACTAAGATAATTTTGAAAATTTGTATCGTCCTTCAATATTTGCTGCACCACAAATTCTGCCATACCTTCCATAGTAGTAAATATTGCATGCTGTGCTTGGATAGGTTTTAACCACCTTTGATAAATTTCCTGTAAGAATGGTATAAATTCCGTAATCTTTGGATCAATTTCAACTTTGGTGTATGTCATTACATCTGGTCCCATAACATTGGTGATAAAATTATCAGGGTTTAGCATAAAAAACAAATTAGCTCTTTTTGCAAGCTTAAATTCATCTGGCACAAGTTGTAATTGTAAATATTCAGTTAACTGGGTAACTATTTTATCATCTAACGCTAATATGGTTTTTGCTAATTCTTCGTTTATTGTATTAACCTCAATAACAGCCTGCATGTTTAATTTTTGTAGGTTAGTTTGTACTGAATGAACAATTTCTTCTAAAATAGTCATTTTTAACGCTCCAAGATATCCAGATTTTACAGATTCAGCTCTTACCTCATAGGGTGGACCCTGTTTGTACAGAATTATTTTTGGATAGTCTCCCAGAATAAACATGTTAAGATAGATATCATTATCAAGATAATCGCCATATGTGGTAGATATTTTTGAAATATATGATTTAACGTACGTAGAATAAACTAAGAATTTGGCAGTATCTTCTTTGATAATTTCTGAAATTTTTTTTAGATTATTTTTTGTAACAGCATCAAATAATTTATCTACAAATTCTCGTCCAGTATCTGTGAATACCTTTTTACCTTTCAATCTTTTGAATTCATCCAATCCCAAATATTTTATAGATAAATCATTAGAAACTTCTAATCCTGTGTAACTACTAACTTTCTGTACTAAACCTGAGAACATTTTCTGTGATATATTTTCAACAGTGTCAAATTCTACAGTAAAATTTCTATCTTCATTAATCTTTTTTGCAAGCTGAGATATTTCTTTTTCTTCATTAATTTCAACAGAAAGCTGAGCCATCAATGCCTCAGCAAATTCATCTAACTCTGGCAACATATTCACCCATCTTAAATTATGGTAATTCTTCTTCAATATCAGAGCAAAATTTGTGAACCCAATTGCCTTTAGAATTTTTTACTATTTCCTTACCAACTTTAATCGGTTCATTGCACTCTACACATTTTCCATTAAATCTAGCTTTCAAGGCAATCACCTGTAAATGATATCTACCCTTAAAAAACGTAAGTTGCTGATTCTCATAATGTAATGCCGGGGGTGGGTTTCGAACCCACGACCTCCAGATTATGAGTATTGCCTTCCTTTGGAGAGACTGGCACTCTAGACCAGGCTGAGCTACCCCGGCATAAATACGCGTAAATTTTTAATGCAATTAAATGATTCTGAACCTAGTACTGCTTGGAAACTTCATTCCACTTTGCATCAATATTTTTAACCCAAAGGAATTTTTTTTGTAATGCAGAAGTGTAGAGCTTTTCCCACTCAGCCCCAATCTCATCGGTCCAAGTTTTGAAAATTCTTGGATCAATATAATTTCGAAGTGATGTTCCTAAATTATAATCTCTTGTTTTTTGTGTAAGATCGATCTGAAGTTGTAGTTTTTCAATTCGCATTACATGATTTGCTTTTTTCTTTTTTATTATAGCCTTTATTTTTTTGATCTGTTTATTCTTCATTTCTTTCTGTTTTTCAGTTTTTGTAATCTTATCTTGTGTTTTTTTCAGTGATCCCTCAGACTTTTTCCATGGTTTTGCTTTTTCTATATTATGAAGTGTATCTTTTTTCTTTTGTAGCGTCTGATCAAAATTCTTTGGAATGGTTCGTTTATGATTACACATTTTTGCAGCATTTAGATTTGCCAATTTTGCATGAAATAATTTTTTCATATTAGATTCTGATTTAATATTATCATGATTACGAAGATATTTTGAAACCACACTTGAAGCCAAGTAGGTTCTAAAGACCTTCGCAGTGAGACCCTTTACTATAGTTGAATAATATGAATTGACATGTCTTGATGTTATATCATCAAAAATTTCTTGGTCGTTCTTTTTGTTTGAAATAAGCTCTTTAAGATTATCATGAAATTGTTTATCCTGTCCTTCCGCTGGGATAGTTTCCTTCCATCTCACGCTATCCTTTCCAAGAAAATCAAATTCTATTGTGTTTCCGGAAAGTTTTATGTGTTCTTTTCGTAAAGTTGTAGCACCAACAGTATCAGCCTCATCCGGATCTTTCTCGTCTCCAACTCTCATTGCAGTACGGTAAATCAAATAACATGCAGTAGATATTCTCCTAGTTTTGGGATCCTTGTTTTGCATGTCCTTACTAATCTGTGCCTTGACATTTTCAATTTCTCTGGCTAGTTTTTTTGCTTTGTCATATTTAGCTTGATCCCTTTCCTGTTTGATTCCAGCAGTGTCTGCTAACCAAACATATTTTCGCTTTTGAGTCAAGATATCCATCCAGCTAGCTATCCACATGGAATCTTTATCATGTATAATTTTACCCCATTTACCTTCTGGTACTTTTGCTTCTTTGCCAAGATTTAATGTAACATCTTTATCTGTAACACGTGGCTTGTACCGTCCACGCATCGGATGCTCACCTCTACCCATGAAAATTCCTGGAGGCTCAGCCATGTAGTTTGCAATATCAACTTCTTTTGTATCCATGATTGCCTTTCCATAACCAACTTTCAGCTCCTCACGGATTTTTTTTCGTTTTGCAGCAAGTGCCTTTTTTTCTTCTTTTGACATCAGTTCCTTAGTTTGCTTTTCCTTATCCACAAGTTTGTATGGCTGTGTGAAATCTATATCGGTATATTTCATATCTTTAAATTTTCCATTGAAGGTTTTAGCAAAATCCGAGACAAAATTTTTCTGAAATATGGGATCCTCAATATATTTTTCAGTCGTTCCAGGTTTTGGCGCATCTTTCTTTTTTGCCCATTGATAGACCATTTCTTCCTGATCTAATGTTAGATCCACGTTTTGTCCATTAATCTTAATTTTAATCCCAATTGATTCATACTTTGGGGGAAATAGTATTCCGTTATGTTGTAATGTTTTCCATTTCATATTATTTACACGTACAAATTGCTGACTTTGATAAAAACCAGTTAAAACAGTATATCAATCTAACCACAAGAGTATTTTCTAAAATAAGTCAATCTGAAAAAATGAATTAACAAATTAGGGCAGAATGAATGTTAATCTGATTTGATGCTAATAGAGCTCTTTTTTCAAGTAATTTTCAAACTCGATGTCTGTTTTATTCTTTTTTGCCTCCAGAAACATTGCTGCATCATTTCCAACAATATACCTAGGCAGTGGTTTTTCGTCTTTGATAGCTTTAACAATCGTATTTGCTACTTCTTTTGGAGGCGTTCCCATTTCTGTCATCATTTTGACACCAGAAACTACCTTAGTAGTGATGTCTTTGTACTTTATTACTCCTGGCTCAATTATGATAACGTCTACACCAAATGGTGCAAATTCAAACCTCAAAGATTCACTTAATCCCTCTAACGCAAACTTGGAGCTGATGTACGCAGGCGATGCTGGAAATCCAATACGACCTACAACTGAACTAATGTTTACTATTGTTCCAGATCCCTGATTTCTCATTGTAGGTCCAACCTCCTGAATCAATCTTATAATTGAGAAGAAGTTGGTCTCAAATTGTGTTTTGAATTCGTTAACAGATACGTCCTCAACACACCCCCAGAGCACCCATCCTGCATTATTTACAAGAACGTCTATTCTTTGCTTTTGATCAAAAATATGTTTTATTGCTGTTTTGGCAGAATTCTCGTTATCCACATCTAATTCCAATACATCAATTTTCAAATTTTCTTTACTTGCTAATTCCTTGAGTTTGTCGCCCTTTGTGATGTCTCTCATTGTGGCATACGTATAATATCCTTCTCTTGCTAGCGCTAAAGCAGTTTCAAAGCCTATACCACTGGATGTTCCTGTGACAACTGCAACCTTTTCCATATTGGTTTCAAATAATAACTATCTAATAGTTTTATGATCTAGTGTACACCTGTTACCCCCTATGGGGGGTGGATGAGTGTAGTTATTGAGATGGTCTTAGTCCGAAACTAATATGTATAATTGAAATAAGCAAAAAATATGGCAAGTTATACAGGTCAAGTAGCCACAATCCATAAGCAGTTTAATGCGGCACTCAAGAGGGCCAAGTCAAGACAGGCAGTTCTAAACGCCTATTGGAAACATAAGGCTCAGCATGAAAGACTACTGAAACAGCATCTTAAGGAAGAAATGGCACAAGTCAACAGAGCAAAATCCAAGATCAAGTATAGATAAAACTGATATCTATACCTTGTATTTTTTAAATTAATTATTATGTAACGTATGTGTACTTTAATAATTGAAAAAATTTAGTCTGAACAAAATCTACAATAAAGATTGTGTTGTTGGAATGAAGCAAATTCCAGATGAAAAAATAGATTTAGTTATCACTGATCCCCCTTTCGCTATTAATTTCAAGGCTAAAAAAGCAAACTACAATAGAACAGCATCAAGAGTTTTGTCAGGTTATAATGAGATCAAAGTTGAAGACTACTATGATTTTACAAATGCTTGGATGCAGGAAGTACATAGAATTTTAAAAAAATCTGGAAGCATGTATGTATTTTCTGGTTGGAATAATCTCAAGGATATCCTAACCGCATTAGATAATAATGGATTTACAACAATCAATCACATAATTTGGAAATATCAATTTGGCGTAATAACATCAAAAAAGTTTGTTACTTCTCATTATCACTGTCTTTTTGTATGTAAGGATGATAAAAAACGAAAATTTTTTCCATACTCAAGATTTAAAAAAAATGCCAAGACATCTGATGGGCAAAGCCTTCATTACAAGGATAAAGAAGATGTCTGGATTATAAACCGGGAATATTGGACTGGTGATGATAAAACACCTACAAAACTCCCTGCTGAAATAATTAAAAAAATTCTCAAATATTCCAGCGAAAAAACGAATTTGGTATTAGATCCTTTCCTTGGCTCTGGCCAAGTTGCGGTGATATCTAAGATGTTAGGAAGACAGTATTTGGGATTTGAAATAGTAAAGCAATATTATGATTTTGCAAATAAGCGTCTCCAAAAAAATGTTTACCGATTGAAAAAAGAAATAGAAAGTTGATTATTTTTTAGTCTGTGTTTCTTTTTGTGGTTGCCCGATCTTACTGTTTATTATTTTCTTTAGTTCATCATCGGTTTTGCTTTCACAATTGACTCCGAAATGACTAGCCATTATCTCAAGTTTTTTTCTTTCATCTTTTACAGGACCCGAAATTTCAAAATTTTCCTTTGTAACATCTTTCATTTCATTTTGAATTTGGTTTTTTGCATTGTTATATTCTCCCACCACTTTTCCTATTTTTTTTGCTATCTCAGGAAAACGGTTTGTACCCAAAAGCAGTATTAGGGCAATAAAAATAATTATTATCCATTCACTTCCTATGATATTCAACGAATGCTGTAACATAAATTTGACATATCTCTTACAAAATTAAATATTTGTATTCATTTTGTGTTTTGTTTATTTGTATGCGGTAACCATAATTGCACCACCCATCAACTCCTTCTCAAACTTAATACTAGAAAATTTCTCAAGTAGCATAGATTCAAGTTTTTTGTTTTGTGGCCAAAGTTTGTATGTTTCATATAGTGCGGCAAATTTTAACCCTAGTCTTCCAGCAGCTAAATATGCTACAATTGGTAAAATTATTTTGAGATAAAATGAAACACCAAATCTTGCAATTGGTTCATCGGGTTTTCCTAAATCAACAATAATCCATTTACCATCTTTTTTTAATACCCTATGTATCTCTGAAATAGCTATTTTCAGACTTATCGCATCGCGTAATGAATATCCAGAAAGGACAGCATCAAATTGTTCATCACTAAACGGTACATGTTCAAACACTCCACAGGCTGCCTCTGGTTTTTCTTCAAAAAGCCTATCAGTGTTTTTTATCATAGGCAAAAGAGGATCATAGAGTACAATGTGAGCATCACCATCGACAAGATCTAATGCAGTCTTTGACATGTTACCAAATCCTGAACCGGCATCAAGTATTCTGTCACCTTTTTTTACTTCATACTTAATTGCCTTAGTTCTATGTTCAGAATCCTTACCAAGTGAAATATATGAATTGACCTTATCATAAACAGGTATAATTTCCTGTAGCACATCAAGTACTTCACCCCAATGACTACCTAAACCCATAGCAAAGCTACGCCTTTTGATATTATAATCTGTACCCTATTCTTTTTTTACGCTTTTGTCTTCTTTAGTATGCGCATATTTTTCAAGTTCAGCATTAGGCACTCGTTCTAAGAGTTTTGTATTTGATCTAATCGTCGACATTTTGATATGTTTAACATCCTTTTCATCACTTTTGAGATTTATTGCAGCAATTGCCAATGATATGGCATCTTCAATTGGCATGTCTTTTTTGTAATTCTTTTCCAAATAATCCGAAACCTCCTCCGAATTACCACCTATCGCAACTGCAGAATATAGAACAAATGTACCACTTGGATCAGTTACAAAAACTCTATTGCCGTTTTTGTCTACACCTCCAATAATCAGAGCAACACCAAATGGACGCACACCAGAATATTGTGTAAATTGATGAGATTGATCTGCTAAATGTTTCGCAACTGTTTCTACTTCAACAGGTTCGTCATAAGTTAATTTGTTACTTTGCGCAAAAAATCTTGCACTATCTACTTGAACACGAGCATCTGGAATATAACCTGCAGCAGCAACTCCAATATGATCATCCACTTGAAAAATTTTTTGTGTTAATTCTGCAACCTGAAGATCCCGTGATTTTTCTTCAACAGCTATTACAACGCCATCCTTTGCTTGTATTCCAATTGCAAGCGTACCCCTTTTTACCGTCTCTATGGCATATTCAACCTGATAAATCCTACCATCAGGAGAATACATTGTGGGCGTCATATCATAACCACGTGATGCCATCATAATATCACGATTTGATTACTAGTTAATTTAAGGGTTAGTTATTTTTAAAACCATATTCTTGTTGATCCAATATTAAATAAATTAAATATTATAACCAATCTTCCTCAAGTATGGAAGACAAATTATCATTGTTCTTAGATCAAAAATATGTCAATCTTGAAACATACAAGAAAGATGGAACTTCAGTTAGAACTCCTGTTTGGTTTATGATTGATAATGGCATTATCTATGTTATGACTAGAGAAAAAACTGGTAAAGTTAAGAGACTTAAAAATAACCAAAACATAAGAATTGTTCCTTGTTCGTATACGGGTGAGCCTAAAAGTGAATGGATAAATGGTACAGCACAAAAAGTTACAGGTAAGGGGGCAGAAAATGCAATTAAACTTCGCAAGAAAAAATATGGATTCTCTGCAAGAATAGCTGGTTTGTTTACATCACAAAAGGGTGATCCTATAGTGTATTCTATAGAATTTAACGATTAAATTTTTTACAAACAATAATCATCTCAAAAAATTTGATTTTCCCAGAGACATTTAAATATAATTTACAATTAAATCTGATCCGTCTTGACTCAACATGATCCATTTGATAATGCATCAAAACAGGTTAATGATGCATGTGATGTTTTGGGAATAAACGATGAGGGTATAAGAAATTATTTGATTATGCCAAATAGGTTTCTTCGAGTCAAAGTTCCAGTAAAAATGGATGATGGTAAGATTAGAGTCTTTACAGGATTTAGATGTCAGCATAACAACGATAGAGGTCCATACAAGGGCGGTATAAGATACTTTGATCCGGAAGGCGGCGTTAAATATATGGAACGAGAAGTAATGGCTCTTTCTTCTTGGATGACATGGAAATGTGCTGTCGTTGATATTCCATTAGGCGGTGGTAAGGGAGGAATTTTTGTAAATCCTAAAAAAGAAAAACTTAGTGATGGTGAGCTTGAAAGATTAACTCGACAATTTGCATCTAAAATTGCTGAAGTAATTGGTCCTCAGAAAGATATTCCTGCTCCAGATGTTTATACAACCGGTAAAGAGATGACACAGATTATGGATACATTTACCAAGATGAGTGGAAATAATTATTCGCCAGGTACTATTACTGGAAAGCCAATTCCTGTTGGCGGTTCTCTTGCACGAAACGTTGCTACAGGTTTGGGCAATGCTTATTGTATAAGAGAGGCAGCAAAAATTTTGAATATTGACCTTAATGGCGCTAAAGTTGCATTGCAAGGATTTGGGAATGCATCCACATTTTCTGGTGAATATTTAGAAAAAATGGGCGCAAAATGTATTGCGGCAAGTGATTCTAAAGGATCAATTCTTGTTCCTGATGGGTTTAAAGTTCAGGAATTAATTGATTGGAAACAAAAGGAAGGATCTGTTGTTGGTTATCCAGGTAGCAAAGAAATTTCAACTGAAGAATTACTTACAACAGAATGTAACATCTTGGTTCCAGGTGCACTAGAAAATCAAATTACTGCAGCAATTGCGGAGAAATTACAATGTAAAATTATTGGTGAAGCTGCAAACGGTCCTACTTTACCCGAGGCTGATCCAATTCTTCACAAGAAAGGAGTTTTTGTTATACCGGATATCTTGGCAAACTCTGGCGGAGTTTGTATTTCTTATTTAGAGTGGGTACAAAACAATATGGGTTACTATTGGTCATTTGATGAAGTTGCAAGTAAGATGGAAACTAACATTGTCAAAGGTCTGAATGACATGTATGAACTTTCCAAAAAACACAACATTGACAACAGAAGAGCTGCTATGGTTTTGGCTGTAAGTCGTGTCTTAGAAGCATTTAATCATAAAGGTATTTGGCCTTAAATTTTAAACTGTGTAAGACTCGTAACATACTAACTGCTCGATAAATCGTATTTTTCCTTTTGTAATTGAAACCAGTTTTTTCTTAAATGAAAGATCAATTTTTGTTCTATGTTCTAACAGGTCAATAATTCTTTTTGTCAAATATCTACCTTTCCTATCACCGTCTAAAAGCAGAATGACACTTTTGTATTTTGCAACAGAATCAGAAAATTTTACTATTCCCTTGAAACTATGAAATTCTAGAATTTTCCCTGAAAAACCCAACTTTCCTAGTGCAATTGAATCATGTTTTCCTTCCACCACTATTACGCTTTCATTTTTAGAATTGAGATGTTTTATGAATTTTTTTATATCGTCAATTTCTTTCTCTGAAAACTCCATTAGATATTAACAACTAAAATATAATGAAATTTAAAAAATTTGCAATATGAATAATGTATTAGTGATTCAGAATGCAAGCTCAGAGGGACTAGGGCTTTTTCGGCAACTCCTAGAGTCTGATGGTTATGTAATAGAAACTATTCAGGCAAAACAAGAAAAAATTCCCTCTAAAAGATATTCATTATTAATTATTTTAGGTGCGCCAGAAAGCGTAAATGATAATCTCGGATATCTTTCCAATGAAATGGATTTAATACAAAATTATGTGTGTGATAATATACCGGTACTTGGCATATGTCTTGGTTCTCAGTTAATTGCAAAGGCATTTGGTGCCAGTATATATCATGGTACAAAAAAGGAAATTGGTTTTTTCGATGATTTAAAACTTGAGAACAAAAATATGTCAGATCTTTTTACTGGATTTAATAATCCATTTACAGCATTTCATTGGCATGAGGAAACTTTTACACTTCCACAAAATGCGATTAGGCTAGTACATTCAAGTGATTATCCAAACCAAGCATTTAAAATTGGAACCGCGGTTGGACTACAATTTCATTTAGAAGTTGATGAATTAATGATTAATTCATGGCTTGCTAATACACATCATGTCTCCCAGAATGAGAAGGAGGAAATTCTTAATGATATTGAAAAAAATTTTTCCATATTAAAACAAAACATAAGTATTTTTTACAAGAATTTTAAAAATGAATTTTCTATATGACCAAAGTTTAATATATCAAGAAATTTTTTGATCGATCTACTATGAATATTATTACAAAAATCTTTGACGATACAATAAAGACTGATCATAAAATCATTACAGAAGAGGCTGCCAAATCAATTTTAAAAAAATATAAAGTTTCAGTACCAGGATTTTCATTAGTAACATCTGCCAATCAAGCAGTCAGAGATGCAAAAAGACTTGGATTTCCTCTAGTAATGAAAGTAGTTTCACCGCAAATACTTCATAAAACTGATGTTGGTGGCGTTAAGGTTGGCGTAAATAATACAGTTGATGTGAAAAAGACGTTTAATGATATGTATGGACGACTTTCCAAAAAGAAAGGTGTTAACGTAAAAGGAATTTTACTTGAGAAAATGGTTCCAAAAGGAGTTGAGTTAATCGTTGGAATA
>LUMJ01000983.1_pt1 | contig 11924 bp, 12 predicted proteins | sample 729631 | NCBI WGS metagenome assembly LUMJ01 (sample SAMN03860266, study PRJNA289734) | marine metagenome | biome: seawater column; feature: ocean; material: water; isolation source: Red Sea water column Station 22 - depth 500m | place: Saudi Arabia: Red Sea | collected 2011-10-15 | depth 500 m | reverse complement strand
CAGTAATTTGTGGAACAACACCCGACGCCAATTGGTTGTGGTAAAAAATGTCACCAAACCCGTCGAGACTTTGTATTCCTTCCTGAATTCTTGCGCCACCCGAGTCCATTATTCCAACAATTGGGCATCCATTACGAACAGCGTGATCCATCAATTTGGTAATTTTTTTTGCTCCCATTTTACTTAGAGTTCCACCCAAAACCGTAAAATCATAAGCAAAGACGTATGTCTGTCGTCCATTGATAGTTCCATATCCACCAACTACACCATCACCAAAAAATTTCTTTTTCTGCATATCATACTCGTGGTAATGATGTGTAACTAGTGCATCTATTTCTACAAAACTTCCCTCATCAAGTAGAAGATTAATCCTCTCTCTTGCAGTTAGTTTTCCTTTCTCATGTTGTTTAGAAATGCGATCCTGACCACCACCATGGTTTGCAGTCTTTTTTATCTTCGAAAATTTATTAATCTTATCAGAATGCATGATTACGCACCAATAAACTCATTTTTATTTCTATTAATCTATATTGGAAATTAGTTACAAGTATCTTTTTAATTAGCCTGAAATTAGGTACGACTCACTTTTGTGAAACTTATTAATCACTATAACCGGATTTAAAAAATATGGGCGTTGATAAAAAGGCCACTCTGACATATGTCCAGTTAATGAAAGAGGACTTAGCGGTTTTTAGACTTGTTCCAGAGGATGGCATAATTCCAGATTATGAGGCAGGTCAATTCATTACAGTTGGAATGCCAATACCAAGTGAAAATAATAAAATAGTTAGGAGAGCATATTCAATGGCTTCACATCCTGAAAACAAGCGATTCTTTGAGCTAGTAATAAGATGGGTTAGAAAACCTCTACCAGGTCGCGTTACATCTGCGTTATTTAATGCGGGTGAGGGTGAAGAAGTATCTTGGATTCCTCCAACTGGTACAGCTCTAAAAATTAATGAGAAAATGGGTGATGGTACTAAGGATGAAAGAAGAATTGTTTGTGTAAGTGGTGGAACAGGAATCGCACCATTCATGAGTTTTTCTAGACATCTTCATGATATTGGTGATAAGAGAGAACTTGTTGTTCTACATGGTTCTAGTTATGTTGATGAATTAAGCTACAAGGATGAACTAACAGCTTTTGATCAAGAAAGTTTAGACAGAGGACCTGACAAATGGAACTTCAAATACAGGGCAGCCATCAGTAGACCACAAGAATGGTTCAATAGATCTTGGACTGGTCAAACTGGAAGGGTTGAACAATTTTTAAAACCAAGTTCTAGTGGAAAATCACCTCTTGAAGAATTGGTTGGAGAAAAAATAACTCCAAAAAATACAATTTTTTATGTATGTGGATGGCAGGGAACTGTTGATGGAGTTTTAAATTTTGTACGACCGCTTGGATTCTTACTAGAAAAAGAAAAAGACAAAAACGGTAACTTTTCTGTCAAGTTTGAGTCTTACGGCTAAACTAAAAAAATAATACTGTTTGATTTTTGTACTTCTATGGGGACGTAGGTTAGCTTGGTATACTGCCAGCCTCGGGCGCTGGAGATCATGGGTTCAACTCCCATCGTCCCCATTTCAAAGTTAATAATTGAAATATGACTATTCTTTAACAATACATAGTTGACAACAGCCATATACCTCGCACATTTGAATCCGGTAACAAACGCTCATGTTGAGATCATTGAGGAGCTAAAAAAAGAAAACAACGTAATTGTAATGCCAGTGCGTTTTTTAAAAGAAGAAAACGAGGTTAATAGTAGAAGCTTTCCTTTTAATTTTGCAACTAGGAAAAAAATGCTGGAATCTGTATTTGATGATTCGATAAAAGTTTCAACAAATTATTCTTTTCATTCTCCTTTCAAAAAATATTTTCCTCCACTTATTTCACCAAAATCGTGGTCTCTAAGAAAACAAATTTTACAAGGAATTGAAAATGATTATTTTACATATACAGGTGACAAGGCGGAAGGTATTATGCTCAAGTTGTATAGATTAAATCCAAAGATAGGAACTAGAAAAATGATATCAGCAACTGATGTAAAAAACGAGATGTATACTGCTTCACAAGGAACTGAGTCTAAATGGAAAAAGTTTGTGCCAACAAGTGTTGCTGAGATAATCAGTGAAAATTGGGAAACTGTCAAAAAATTTGCTTCTATGGAAGATACGACTATAAGAATTGCAGGTATGAAATTTCCAAAAGAAGGCTATAATTCAAAATAGATTAATTATAGACTACTGCTCAAATTTTTGTGAAATTTTCATTTTCAAAATATGTTTGGTTTGATGGAAAATTTGTACTTGGAACTAAAGCCACTGTTCCAGTGACAACGCATGCTATACACTATGGAACGTCAGTCTTTGAGGGAATTCGAGCCTACTGGAATGCAAAAAATTTGTTTATTTTTAGATTAAAGGAACATACAAAGCGATTTAGGAATTCAGGAAAATTTTATCATATCTCGTCAAATTTCTCAGACAAGCAAATTGAGAGTGCGATAATAAATCTATGTAGAAAAAACAAACTCAGAAAATCATGCTATATCAGACCGTTTTATTTTGTAGGTCAATATGGAATTAATCTACATGTTACGGAAAAAGCACCCACACATATTGCTATTATCACTTTTCCGTTTGGTGATTTATTTAATAAAAATGGAATTTCTGCAACGATTTCAAAATGGAGAAAATTTAGTGATATATCAACGCCAACGCAGGCAAAAATGGGTGGTAATTATCTAAATTCAATTTTAGCAACACAAGATGCAAAGCAAAGAGGGTTTGATGAAGCAATTCTTTTAGATCAATCTGGTGATGTAAGCGAAGCGCCGGGAGAAAATATATTTCTGGTTAAAAACAACGAATTGATTACTCCACCTCTTACATCATCAGCACTAAATGGAATTACACGGAAATCTATCATCACGATAGCCAAAGATATGGGATTTAAAACTAAAGTAAGAAAAGTGACTAAAAAAGAATTAAAGTTGGCTGACGAGGTTTTTCTTTCTGGTACTGCTGCAGAAATTACACCAGTCATTCAAATCGATAAAAAGCGGATAAAAGGCTCTAAAGTTGGAAATATTACTAAATTATTGATGACTGCTTATTCAAACATCGTAATGAATAAAAACAAAAAATATTCTCAGTGGTTAACTAGGGTGTATTAATTGAAAATTGTTCAGATAGGTACTGGAGGATGGGGTAAAAACCATTCTAGAATACTTTCTGAATTTGGTGTACTTTCTGCAATTTGTGATACAAATTCGAATCTTGCTGATGAGATTGGAAAAAAATACACTGTTAATTCTTATGACTCGCTTGAAACTTTGTTGAAAAAGGAGGAATTTGATGCAGCGTTAATTTGTACACCCACATCTACGCATACAGAGATTGCATCTAACCTAATTGAAAATAAAAAACATGTTTTTGTGGAAAAACCACTGACCTACTTATCTGAAGATGGTCAAAAATTAATCGAAGCTGCTAAAAAAAATAATGTTATTTTGACATGTGGGTATATAGAAAGATTCAATCCGGCTGTTGGGACTGTCAAGGATTTTCTAAAAACAAAGAAATACGGTGATTTAATTAGACTTGAATTTTATCGCGAACACAGAATGCCACAACATATCAAAGATGTTGGTATTATTTATGATACATCAGTTCACGACATTGATACTGCGTTATGGTTGTTTGATGAAGTACCAAATGTTGTATTTGCGATAGCAGGTAGCATTAATCATGAACATGAGGATTTTGCTACCATAATGCTTGGTTTCAAAGATAACAAAACTGCAACAATTTCTTCGAATTGGATAACGCCAACACGTGTACGAAATTTTAATGCTGTTTGTACGGATGCAAGAATATTTTCTAATTTTATTACTCAAGAAATTCGAATTGAGACAAATAACGGTACTGAAACCCCAAAAAATGAAAAAACAGAACCGTTGTCATTAGAAATAAGAAATTTCTTAGATGCTATACAAGGTAAAAATAATCTAATGGTGAAACCAGAACAGGCTGTAAATGTTACAAAAATTGCCGAAGCTGCACTTTTATCAAGTCAGAAAGGTACTCCAATTTATCTCGATCTAAGATGAACATAAAGATGCTAGAAATACTTGCATGTCCTATAGACAAATTTCATCCCCTAGAACTTTTTGAGAGTAAATCGTACGATAAAAAAATAGCCGAGGGTGCTTTGTATTGTCAAAAATGTTCAAGATTTTTTCCGATAATAGACGAAATTCCTATAATGTTACCCGATGAGTTAAGAGACAAAAAGCAGGAGATTGAATTTCTAAAGAGAAACATTAAGGAATTACCAGAGAAGATTGTAAAGCAGTCATTACCATGGCATCTGTGAGGTATTTTGGTTACTAACTATATTTCTGACAAAGCAAAGATTGGTAAAAATGTCAAAATTTGGCATTTCACTTACGTTGGAGACGATGTTGAAATTGGAAACAATGTCAAAATTGGTTCCCTATCGCATATCGATTACAATGTAAAAATTGGAGATGATACACTAATTGAGGGACTGGTTTACATTCCACCTCTTTCCAGAATTGGAAAAAATGTCTTCATTGGACCAAGTGCTGCATTAACAAACGATCCTTATCCTCCTAGTGAAAAATTAGTTGGTGTGACGATTGAAGATAATGCTATAATTGGTAGTAAAGCAGTCATAAAGGCGGGTGTTACTATTGGCAAAAATAGTGTGGTTGCAATGGGAGCAGTAGTTACCAAAGATGTTCCTGCAGATATGGTTGTTGTAGGAATACCTGCAAAGCAGAAATATTCACGGGAAGAATATAATAAAAAACAAAGTGAATGGAAGTATATCTAAGATTTAATCTGTGATCTAAATATCCAATTTTTTACTTTTGTAAGTATGAAAACCCAAATGAATATCAAAACTAAAGCAATACTGACTTTTATTCCAGAAAAAATTATTGGATCAACACCTCCAAGACTACCTAACGAAAATGGTCCAATAACTACTACCATTAATCCGCCACCAACTAACATTAAAATCCACATAACAAAAATAAAACCATAAATCAGTGCTTCCATTAAATTTCAACTCCCATAAAAAATGTTGTTATCACTGCTAAAATTCCAGAAAATATTGATAGTTTAAGGATTTCAATAGCTGTATGTTTTTCTGATAAGGGTTTTTTTGCAATTATTAGTCTTAGTAATGTAATTGGTGCATTCTCATCATCAGTAGTTTGTATCTTTAATTCGTCGTTACGAAATGTAGGATTTTTAATTTCTCTGTGTTCAACAATTCTTTTCATGCTTGAAAGAAACAAAAATGAGTTAATTATGGCGGGTAAAATTGCAATGGCAGCAATGACTTCTACATGACCTACGATAGCCAATGTTCCATACGTTGCACCCAAAGTAAGAGCACCTGAATCCCCCGGAAAAATTCTACTAGGAAATTTATGATATTTGTAGAATGCCAGAGATACAAACGCTAAACACAAACTAGCTATAGCAATTTCATAATTTTGTAAAATGAATAATGAAATTGCTAATGCGAAACTTGCAATGGTCATAAATCCACTAGACAATCCATTTAGAATATCAATGGAGTTTATTGTATTTCCGGTAACAGGAATCATAAACACAATCAATGCCATGTACAAAGAAGGTATTTTGACGGAGCCAAATAGAGGAAAGTCTAGATTTGAGTCATATGCTCCTAACAAAAGAATTGGTGCTGCACAAAATGCAAGTGCCACAGGCTTAAACCAACCACCCATCACTTTTCTGTCATCAATTATTCCAACAACAAATCCCAAAATAGATACAATGATTACAGCTAAAATCTCTGATATTGGAAAAAATGCATATAGGATAATCTCTGATATTACAAGACCAATTATAATGGAAATGCCACCTGGTCGAGCGACCTGAACATTACCCTGTTTGCCAACATCTTTTACTGTCATATTTCGCTTTTCTAAAAATTTGATTAAAATTGGAGTTAAAGCATACACTGAAAAAAAAGCAATGGCTGAGGCAGCTATAGCCGCTATTATTTTTTCTTCCAATTATCTGACCTTTAGTTGTGATTTTATGTTATTAGCAACAGTCATACCAATTTTATCTATTGCTGCTAATTGATTAACAGAAGCTGCTGCTAAATCTTGACGAGTTCTAATATTATTTCTGTACAGCCTTCTTGCTCTTACACGTCCAATTCCCTTAATCTTCGCAAGATCTATCAATTCCTCTTTTATACCATAGATGATTCTCTGTCGTAAGTCATCAAGCTCTTTGATTAGATCTGTTCTTCCTAGTAATCTTGATAATTCTCTAAGGGAATATACTAACCAATTTGCAGTTTCAGTCATTCTGTGCATGTCACCAGATTCAATGTTTAGTTGATCTGACAAGTCAATTTCAGTTCCTTCGTTAATCCATAACTCCATTGCAAGTAAACTTCTTGTACAATCTTGCACATCAATATGTTTAATTTTTGTTTGCTCATTATTTTCGAGTACAATATCTACCCTTTCTTCATCTTTAATTCTTAGTCCAAATTTTGGAAAAAATTCACCACAATCAGTGATTAAATGTAAAAAACCAAACGTATGTTTTCTTCCTTTAGAAATATCATATTCAATGGCATTGCGAAAATCTCTTGCAGTCATCGGGTCAATATATAATCTAGAAATTTGGCATTTTCTAAATTCAATTCAATTGTTTCATCTTCTACCTGCATTCCACCAAGTGTTTGTGAAAAAAATTTGTTAATCCTATCCTCTGTGATTGTTGGCGATGTAACAATCAAACTAAGTAAATGAATTCTTAGAGAACTCGGTTCTATGATTTTTGATGCAATGGGCTCCGGTTCACCATCTATGTAATGATCTAGTAGATCATCTTGGGGAATTTGTTTTGCAATAATTATTGATTCACCCTCTTTATCATATTGTGGTCTGCCAGCTCTTCCACATAGCTGCTTGTATTCTAAAACGCTAATCGGAGTATTCCCTGCAAATTTTGTATCATATCTTAATATGCTTGATATAACTACTCGACGAGCTGGAAGGTTTACGCCAGCGGCTAACGTTGGAGTAGCAGATAATATCTTTATTTTACCACTCCTAAATTCCGTTTCAATTATTTCACGACAATTTTGATTAAGCCCAGCGTGATGAAAAGCAACTCCTTGTTTTACAAGATATGCTAGTTTTTTAACTAGTTGTGTTTGCTCATTATTTGATAATAGTTTTTTTGAAATTTTTTCGAGCTCAGATAATTCGTTCTTGTCTAACATTTTTTCAATATATTTTCCAGAATCTGTAGCAAGTTTGGCACAGCTAGGTCTAGTCATAGCAAATAGCAAACTTTGACCTCCATTTTTTACAGAATCTATACCCAAACCAATTGATGGTAATCCTATGCTGTCAAAATTTATTTCATATGATTGTCTTTTTTGATTTTTTACCGTAAAATCATCATATACTGCTTCAGAAAGCGGTACAGGTCTCCATTTGCTTTCAACCTGTTTACAATCTAACCATTCTGCAAGTTCATCAGAATTTGTTATTGTTGCACTTAATGCAATAATCCGAGGCTTATTTCCAGCAAGTCCAAGTTTGAATCTGGTTAGGATCATTTCTAAAGTTGGACCTCTTCCTTCGTCTCCAACTAGATGAATTTCATCAGCTACTACAAGTCCTATATCATCAATCCATGCCGGACCATATCTCATTAAGGAATCCATCTTTTCGTTTGTGAGAATTAAAATGTCAGAGTTTGCCAAGTTACCAACTGAATCAAAATCTCCCGTAGAGATTGATACTTTGATTTTACGGTCAAGTTTCATAGTTTCCAATTTCTTGAATTCTAAAAACTTTTCAGCAGCAAGAGCTCTCAAAGGACTAAGATAAACAACTTTTGTCTTATGTTTTATGACATGCTGAATCATTGCCAAAGTGGCAATCAGAGTTTTTCCACTTGCGGTAGGAGTTGAAACTAGAATGTTTTTTTCTTCAAGAATTCCTGCTTTGATGGCGTCTTCCTGCGGTGGGTAAAGTTTTGTGTATCCTTCTGATTTTAAGAAATTAGTTGTATTATGATCAAGTGGTAACTCATCAATTTTCATACTGTATTGTAATGACCCGGTGTTGACTCATAAATAGCTGCTTCATGGATCAATTTCTGAATGAATCTTTTAATTTCATCTTCAGATTTAAATTTCTCAGATTTTAGGAGCTCATCAACAAGTTCTTGCTCTGGTACAGGTGATTTCTCATCACCCTCAAATAATCTAAGAGTTTCCATAAACGTACCCAGTTTTGTAACTTCGCTACGAGGACGACCCTGAAGTACGCCAATGTCAACCTTTCCTGTATTAACATCTACTCCTGAATTCTCCAGCATTTTATTGAATAGGTAAATTGCCCTATCTGCATCCTCTTCCTCAACCTGGTTTTTCAACAAGAGTCTTGCCCGAGCTGTAGCTAACCTAATTAGTCCTTCTAATTGTCTTGGTGTGATTGTGATCATTTTCTCTTTATCTTCACCCTCAATACTTCTCATTTTAAGATAGAATTCCATTATCTTATTTTCAGCTTCTTTTGTAAGAGCTGGCTCAATTCGTTTCGCATACGCCAAATATTTTGTAAGAATATCTACATCCACAAGTGAAGTAGTATCCGTTCCAGAAGATCCATGCTGGCTTATGATATGCTGTGCTATCTGTCTATCTTTTTCTTCCGAGGGAATATCTCTTACAACAAAGACCAAATCAAACCTAGTAAGAAGTGGAATTGGAAGATTTACGTTCTCAGTTAAATTTTTGAATGGATCATATTTTCCAAACATTGGGTTTGCTGCAGCCAATATTGAGGTTCTTGCATTAAGGGTTGCTACTATACCACCTTTTGCTATGCTAGCTGACTGTTGTTCCATCACCTCATGTAGAGCACTCCTATCTTCTGGTCTCATTTTGTCGAATTCGTCTATACAAACTAGACCTTGATCACCAAGAACCACAGCACCAGCCTCTAGCATGAAAATCCCAGAAGCATCACGTACAACAGCAGCAGTAAGACCAGCTGCAGTAGAACCTCTTCCTGAGGTGTAAAGTCCCCTAGGTGCAATCCTTGCACAGAATTTTAGCATCTCACTTTTTGCAGTACCCGGATCGCCAACAAGGAAAACATTGATGTCTCCTCTAACTTTAGTGCCATCTGAAAGCGCTCGTTGTGTTGAGCCAACAATCAATAAAAGAATTGCTTCTTTGAATATCTCATGACCACGTATATGTGGCGCAAAGGATCCAATCAATCTATTATAAATATCTGAATTTTTTGCTAACGTTCTGATTATTTTCTGTTCATCTGGAGAGATCTCTTCCCTTTCTGTTCTTCTTGAACTTTTAGTTCCCTTGCCACCAATAAATTCAATATTATCTCCATCTATTCGTAGTCTGTAAAGTGCACTTTCAGACTTACTAATTCCAGATATACGTTCTTGCTCAATTCTAACAATTCCAGTTAAAACAATTCTATCACCGGGACGTGCATAATCTACCAAGTCTTGTTTCATACTAACGTTCACATAATGAGGCAACTGTCCTGGTGGAAGATCCTCAGGCAACTCCTGTAATCGAACTATTTGGAAATCTATGAATCTACTTTCTTGAGGTACTATAGCTAAATTGGTATGCCTACAATTTGGAGTTTGACATTTTACAGAAGCATTCAAGTTCATTCCATCAAGTAGCGTAAATACCGATTTATGTTTATCAAGACACTTGTAAGTTACTTCCTTAGCAAGTGGTTTTACTTCTGAAGCCCTTACTACCATACCAGAGACACTTATCATCTTAGTTATTACTTCAGAGTTAATCTGACGTAAACTTCGTTCATCTGGAAAGTTTGCTATACGCGCGCGTATGTCATGTTGTATCTTTTCTGCGTATTCCGGATTTCTTTCCTTCAACATTTCATGGATAGCATCTCTGAACGCAACAAGAATTTCGTCAGCACTTTCTCTGAATTTTGATTCAATAACCGGAACTGATACCAGGTCATTAAAATCTACAACAATATACGTTACTTGCTTAACTATCATTTGATCAATTTGTTCAACATAAGAAAAAGAACCTGTAGGATCTTTGTATTGAGTTAAGAATTCTTTCACCTTATCTCCTAATGCTGATTTTGTAAACGATCCTTCTGCAGTCATTTTTTGCTACCTATTATTGTTTTAGAAAACTTGGAGCTATTATCGTGAAGGTTATTGTATAATTCACGTTCTTCTATGGACAATTTCTGAGAAATCTCAGCTGTTAGTTTGGATGCATCTGCAAGACGAATTATTTTTGTTTGTCGAGTTCTAAGTAAAGTGTTTAGCATACTTTCAACCACATCATAATCTTTTTCAGGTAGCCTCTTCATGTATGATTTCATCTTTATGTAAAAATAAGGATCAGTTTGTTGTTGCACCTGAAGTGTTGCCAGATCAAATTGGCCTAACATTTTTTCTTTTTCAAGAGCTTGTTTTAATTCTACAAGCATATCCACGTCTTGAATCTCAACATGTTTTTCAGATTCTAAAACATCTGCAATCCATCCAGGAATATTAAGAATTTCACCCTGTTTTCCGTTAATAGAAATCCCTAAAGTGTCTAGCTTTAGATCTTTTTTAAACTCCACTTTAACATCCTTTAGACTATTTCCTATAGAATGCATATGGATTAGTTCAGATATTTCCAATGGATCTATAACATCATTGAAGCATTTAATGGATACGATCGGATCAAATCAATTTACAAAAAGCTTTGATCATTTGATCCTTTATGTCATTTATTAATAGGAATAGGTTGGTTAAGATCTGATGTCACTATCAAACGTTATGTGGGTAGAAAAATACCGCCCAAAAAAAATTACTGAATTGGTAAATCAAAAGGAAGTTGTTAATAGCATAAAATCATTATTAAAAAATCAGGCCGAAATACCTCATCTATTATTTTCAGGCTCTGCTGGAGTCGGTAAAACTACTACTGCACTTTGTGTATCAAAGGAAATCTTAGGTGAACATTGGCGAGATTATACACTAGAGCTTAATGCATCTGATGAGCGAGGAATAAACATGGTAAGAGAACGTGTGAAAAAATTTTCCAGGTTTGCTGGCTTGGATACAAAAATTCCATTTAAAATAATAATTCTTGATGAAGCGGATGAAATGACATCAGATGCACAAACTGCACTCAGAAGAATAGTTGAGGACACATCAAAAATTTGTAGGTTTATTTTAATTGCAAATAATTTATCAAAAATAATTAACCCCATTCAAAGTAGATGTGTTGTTTTCAAATTTACCAAGATCTCAGATAATGATATTATTTATCAATTAAAATTTATTGCGAAAAAGGAGAATGTTAAATTTGATGAAAAAGGACTGAGTGCCATTTGCAATTATACAGGTGGGGATCTACGTCACGCAATAAACATTCTTCAAGCTACTGCTAGCTCGGGAAATGTAACCGAATCTATTGTAAAGTCAGTTGTTGGATTAACTAAAACAAAAGATGTTCAAGATGTTCTGAAATTGGCACTTGATGGAAAGATTACTGATGCAAGGAACAAAATGATAGAGTTGGTTAAGGTTTATGGAATGTCGGAATCAGATTTCTTAAAATACATCAATCAAGCAGTTTTTAATTCTAAGGTCAATAATCTTGAAGAAATACTGGAAACAATTGCAAAGTATGATTACAGAATTTTGGTAGGTGCCAACCCTGAGATTCAACTATCTGCACTATTAGCAGAGTTAACAAAATTTGGGAAATAATAAACGCAGAGAGAGGGATTCGAACCCCCGCGTGCTTGCGCACACAGGCTCTCAAGGCCCGCGCTCTACCAGGCTAAGCG
>LUMJ01000582.1_pt1 | contig 11943 bp, 11 predicted proteins | sample 729631 | NCBI WGS metagenome assembly LUMJ01 (sample SAMN03860266, study PRJNA289734) | marine metagenome | biome: seawater column; feature: ocean; material: water; isolation source: Red Sea water column Station 22 - depth 500m | place: Saudi Arabia: Red Sea | collected 2011-10-15 | depth 500 m | reverse complement strand
ACGAGCGTAGTCCTCTAATGAATCATGATTGTTTGGAAATGTCTCTACTAAACAACATAACTCATATGATTCAAGTGATTGTTCAAGACAAGGATTACCGCCCGCTACTCTATGGTCTTTATTATCTCTACCATTTTTTAATCTACTATAACCTTTCATATTTTCTAACCAGGCAAATCCAGGTTCTCCATTATCTACAATTCTTTTACAAATATCTGTATAATCCATACCAAGTTCAGCAAATACTGAATTATTAGAAGTCCACCCATACATTTCTCTATGTGGATTTACTTTGTAATTCTTTAAGTCTAAATACTCTTCTGATTCAGGATCACCAAAAACTATCTCAGCAGTTCTACGAACATTACCTGCTACAACACACTTCCCTACAAGATTCATAATATCAACAATTGTAGTAACTGTAATAGGTTTACCTACGTTATTTTCTAAAACTTTTACAATTTCTTCGTGAATTTCTTTTAATGGTTCATGTCCACTTGAAACTCCACCAAAACCTTTAATTGGTTCCCCTGCATCACGTATTTGATTATAGTCAAATCCTACTGGAGCAGTTCCGTGAAAATAACTTTCTAATAATAATCTAAGTGATTCTACCCAACCTTCTCTTGTATCAGGTATCATATATATCTCTTGATTTCTATCCCAATTTACACCTTTAACTACAATTTCACCAGCACCTTTTGTATCAAAACCTACACCAACTCCTAACATACTAGCGTCCATTAAAAAAGTAAATGGTTTAGAATAATCTTCTTTAAGTGTAACAGTAGATACAAAGGCACAATTATTAAGAGCGGCGTAAAGATTCTTTTCTTCTGTTATAGCAGTTCCCATTGCCCATAAACCACGACCAGGTGGTAAAAACTTCATATAAAACATTCTATCATACATTTCTTGTGCTGACCTTTGAGCTTGCCACGCATTCCAACCTAATTGATATGATTCAATATGATTTTTTTGCATTGTATAAGTACCTTCTACAACTCTTTTAATTGTTTCCCACCATCTTTCATTTTTACCATCTTTTTTAATACGTGAATACGTTCTCATATAAACTAATTCACCTAACCCATTAAACCCAAATGGTGGTTTTTTCCTTTTGTACTTATTTATAAAATTTTCTGATAACTGAAATGTTTCCATTTAATATTCCTCACATTATAATCTCTTCCTATAACAATCATAAATATAATATATATTCATCTTAATTCACAATTTATTCAAATCCTTCAACTTTTTTTTCCATATCTTTATATTTGTTCGCTAATTCTTTTCTTAAAAACTCTTCACTATTATTCATTTTACTTTGAACCTCTTTTCCAAACTGACTACTACCTTCATATATCTTAACTTGACCTATATTAGTATTAATTGTTGATGGATATGTAACTCCATCAATACCAAACCTATTTTTTATAATGTGAAACCGACCTGTATTGGCTATTTTATCTTCTACTTTTCTACTCATACTCATAACGAAATCAGCGGTCATAATTTTACTATAATCTTCAGCTATTTTATCAGCCCCAATTACATCTTCTTCTAACGCTGAACGATTAGCTTGAGAAGCAGTCCATATTGGTATTTCAAGTTCACCGGCTAATCCTCTTAATTCTTCATACGTATTACCTATAGCATGTCTTTTTTCTCTAAAATTACCTGTTAATTTAAGAATATCTGCATAATCTACTATAACTACATCCGGTTTAATACTACTTAATTCTAATTGTTTTAAATGAGCTTCCAATGTTTGAACTGACGCTGATTTTGTTGGGAAATATTTGATAATCATATTACCCTTTAATTTCGATAATTTATTTTTTACTTCATCTTTATAATATTTTATATTTGCTGTAGTAACACCGCTATAAATAGAATCATATCGTAAACCTACATAACTTTCATTTAACTCTAACGTATAATGTATAACTGTTTTACCTTGTCTAACAACATCAGCACCTATTGATTGTAAAGTCCAAGATTTCCCTATTCCTGCTGGAGCTACTATAACTCCAAGTTCACCCGCACCTAAACCTCCGTCCATAACTTCATTTATTATATCCCACGGTGTTTTTACTGTTATTCTAGTTGATTTTGTAAGTCTATCTTCTAATGAAAGTATATAATCATGTCCTAAATCTCTAGTTGTTCCCGCTTTCATAGCCTCGTCTATAATAGATTTTATACCTTCATAATTTTTATTTTCTAATAATTCAACTGATTGAAGTATAGCATTTTTAAGAGTTTGATTTTTACAAAAATTTAAAGTTTGTTCTTGAACAAATTCTAAGTCTGTAGCTTCTATATTTTTCCACGCTTCTCTCAATTTATCTATTACCCCTACTTTTAAAACCTCATTATCTATTTCTTCTAACTTAAATTTTAAAACTTCTAATGTAGGTTGTTTTTTATATTCATAAAAATACTCTCTTATTATTTTTACTAACCACTTATTAGAATCTGAATCAAACATTGCTGGTTCTAAAATATCATTAATTGTTTGAATAAATTTTACATCACGAAATAAAGCCGCGATAATCTTCGACTGAAATGAAGTTCCGAATTGTGTTAAAGTTTCACTCATTTTACCACCAATTACTTGCGGATTTTATTATATTATTTGACGGATATTTCAATTCTCCCTCTTTTCTAAATACTAAAATATATTCGTGTACTTTACTTGTGTATCTTTTTGCCGCTACTTTACCTATCTGCATACTAGCGAAGGGACTTTTATTTTTCATGACAATTAAATCATGATACTTCAATCCGACATTCTTAAAAATTTGTATTGAATCAGTATGAAATGAACGAAACTCTTTACTATCTCTCCAGTCGGCACATACCCAAACTAAAAATCCACCAGGTTTTAAAACTCTTTTAATATTAACAGCACATAACTTTAACATTCCCAAAAATGTTTCATAATCATTTATATCTGATAGTTGATTCTCAACAGATTCGTACTTCTCTAATTGATGATACGGAGGACAAGTCATAACTAAATCTGCAAAATCATTTACAGTATGTTTCATTTCACAACCATTCTCTAAATAAATAGTAGCATCAATGTTGTAACTGTCTAAATGTTTTTTAACTCTTTCAACTGTTTTTGGTGCTATATCATAACCATAATATTTTCTTCCAAGTTTAGAACTTACAAACGCTCTTGTTGCTCTACCAGCAAACGGGTCAACTACAACACTATCTACTACTGACCAATAATGTAATATGTTTTCAGTCAATCCGGCATGAAATTCACTAAACCCAAGTCCTGGTAAATATTCACTAGTATCACTTCTTTTTTTTTCTGATAATTCGTCATTTAAATACGCGTTTTTCCATTTATCTTTTGATTTTCTACTTGGTTCAATTACTGATAATGGTAACCATCCAACTTGGTCTACTACTTTTATATCATCTTTTAACGGTAATACTTTCTTATACTCTTTACCCATGTGTTTTTTCAGCCATTTGATTTAATCTATTAAATGATGTTGCTAACCAACTATTTAAATTTGGCAAAGCAGTATATAACTTATCCTCCAAAAACATTTTCTGAAATTTATATTTTATCAGTCTATTAATAGGTTCATTAATTCTTTCTATTATTTTTGTTTTTGTAGAACCGGAAATATCTGCTTCTGATAATTGCATTAATTTATAATTTAATTCTATAACATCTTTTGATTCTGGTAATTCTGTAATAACTTCATCTATATTAACTATACGATTTTCACTTAAAAACGGTAATTTCTTTTGTATAGTTTTTAATCCTAAACCTTTTACACCAGGTATGTTATCTGATTTATCACCATCAATAACTCTATACCAAATAAAGTTATGAGATGAAATACCATATTCATCTAATACAGAATCTTCATCATACATTTTCTTTTTGGTAGGACTCCATATCTTAATTCTACTATTAGCCAACTGAAGAAAATCTTTATCAGTAGACATAACAGTAATTTCAGAATCAGTAAGAGCTTGTCTACACAAATACCCAATCGTATCATCAGCTTCAATATTATCATATGATAAAACAGTTACAGGAAGTACTTCTAAATATTCAACTACTCTCTGTAACTGCATTATCATATTTTGTTTCTCATCATCTTGAGATGCGAAATCATATGAACGATTTACTCTATATTTTGTTTTTCTTTTCTGTTTATATTCAGGATATAATTTGCGACGGCGAGTAGACCCACCTTTACCATCAAATACTATGATGGTGCGAGTAGGTCTAATCATATTTATGGTATAACCAATACTTCGTAAAAAACCAACTATTCCACCAACATGAATTCCATCAGGGTTGGTAGTTGGTATAACACTAAATACTCTTATAAAAGTATTTAAGCCATCTACAATAAGTATTTTATCATTTGGGTTCCCGCCGTCTAAAGAGCCACCTTTTTTCTTTATCTCTTCAAATATAGAAAGGTATTTACCATTACTCACTTACTTCTTCTTCCACGACTACATCATCAATACCAAAATTCTTTTCGTATTTTAGAATGACTTTATCACAAATGAGTTGATAACAATGAGATTTAAACTCTTCATCTAAAAGATGTTCACTCCAATCTTTAGATTGAAATTTTATTTCATTACCTTGATGGTCATCCATCGTATACCAAGCTCCACCTTGTTTGACAAGTTTATGTTCTTTCATAACTTTTAACCAACTACCATCATCATCAATACCTGTTTCAAAGTAAAGTTCAAAATCAGCATGTCTCATAGGAGGTCCAAGTCTATTCTTAATAACTTGAGCTCTCATTTTCATACCAATATTGTTATTCTTTTTATCTTTAATTTGACCAAGATTTTTTAATCTGATACGTGTTGAAGCGTGAAATGGTAATGCTTTACCACCACTTGTTGTCCAAGGGTCTCCAAACATTACTCCAAGTTTTTGTCTGAGTTGATTAGTAAACACAAGAACAATCTTTTGTCTACCAATCATTTGAGTAATCTTTCTCATAGCTTTTGATAGAATGATTGCTTTACTTGTAGCCCAACCATCTTTATCAAACTCAGCTTCCAACTCTACTTTAGTTGTTGCCGCTGCAAGTGAATCTACAAGAATAGTTACTAATCTATCTTTATCTGATTCACGAACTTTAGCAACAATCTCTTCTATAGCTGAAAATATATCTTCAATTGTTTCTAAATGTAAATATAACATATTATTTACGTCTAAACCAATTGCTCCTAGAAACTCTGTACTAACTGAAGTTTCAGTATCAATATATACTGCTACTCCATCTTTTCTTTGTGTTTCTGCTAAAATGTGAGCACCAACTAAAGATTTGCCACTTGATTCTAATCCATTGATTTCTGTAATTCTACCTACAGCTATTCCACCATTAGGCTTATTTGATATAGCCAAGTCTAATAAAGTAGAACCTGTGGAAATAAATTCTTTTATATCTGTGGGTGTAGTATCTGATCCATCCAAAAAATATGCTACTTTCATATCTTTGAATTGTTTATTTAGAGTATTAGCTAATACATTAGCCAAGTCATCTCGTGTTGACATAAATCATCTCCAATTTTATTGTTAGTGAAAATATGAGTGGCTCCAGATGTCGGTGCGTTTACATGCATGGAACAAACAGTAGCTCTTAACCCTAGCCACCCTATATTATTTTATTTAGCTATTGAATAAATCATCAAATGCATCTGATGTTTCTTTAGTACTATAAGAACTTGTTTTAGTAACGGGTTTACTCGTTTCTTTTACAGGTTCTTCTGTTGTCTCTTGTGAACCACCATTTAGATATTCATTTAGAGCTTCAGTTAATTCATCATAAGAACGTTCCTGATAAATTTCAGTAATATTCTTTTGAGTTTCTTTAATAGCTTCAAGAATAGACGCATCTTCTGTTATTGGAGTTTGATTTGGTTTTACCCTGATTGAAGTTGAAGGAAAAGATTTTCCTGTTTCTTCAGCGGTTTTAAAATGTACTACAACATCACGACCACTTACTGGATCTGTAATATCACCATAATCTGGATCTGCTATTATTGATAACAGTTCTTGATAAACGGTTTTACCGAATCCCCAAAAACGGACACCCTCTTTTTCTTCTCCTCGTACTACTACGGGAGCGAATGTTCTCATTTTTGCTTCAATCTTTCTACCGAGACGATAATCATCTTTTGAACTAGTAGCTTTGAGTTTTTGTGCAAACTCTTCAATTGGGTCTGGACGACCAAATGAAATTGGTGAAAGATAGTTCTTACCACCTAAGTCATAATGAAAATACAGTTCAATGAAAGGATTATCAGTATTGTACTTATATGGTACAATTCTAACTACCTGTGGACCAGGTTGTGGTTTCCAAAGATTTGAAGTGCGTGTGTTTGATGTTTGAAGTTGATTAAGACGTTTTTTGATTACGTTTAAATCCATTTGTTATCTCCTATTTTTTAATTAGTTAATTGTCATTTTTTAATCAAGTATAACCTTGATACAGTAATAAGTATAATCAGTATTCTGAAAATACAATTTATTTTTTATCTTTATCCCAAGTTTTCACATCTACTATGGTATAAATTCTTGTTGGTATTTTATTGAGTCCTTCCTCATTCGTAAGTAATAAACAGTTCTTATAATTTTCCCACTCTATAGGAAATGTCTTGTCTAATTTACCACCATTCAACTCACGAATTAAATCATTAAGTGCATTAATTGTGTAAAGTGTATTAGTATTCTTTTTTCTATGTAACGAAATTGTATCTGGTATACCCTCTACAAAATCTTCATCGTATTCTACATTATACGTACATATTAATTGATGATGGTCGTTCTCATTCTGGAATACATAAATTTTATCAAACACAATTTCGTTGCACGCTATAATAATATCTATTACTTCATAGAATTTATTACGCTTTGTGAATGTACAGAGTAGTTGTGTTTTCATTTGTTTTTACCTTTTAAACAATCTATCATATCATCTCCAAGATGAGCTAAAATTGATTTTGACTTGCCTTTTGTTCTATATTGTTCTTTACCTAACTCTTTAGATTTACCACTTCCAGAATGTCCAAATGAAATAGAACTACTATCTGGAGAAACTCTTACTCTTTTTTGTAAATGTTCCAATAAACCCTTTCTCCCTTCTTCAGAATCTAAATCACCATCATATCCAGACAATTCAGATAAACACTCTCTAAACTCTGTCGGACTAACAGAAGTACCACCTATATTAATTGATTGTATACCCTCAAGTTCTCCGTTTATATATCTAGTAAAGTGTATTTCATCCAGAAATGATTGTACATAACCTCTTTGATTAGGACCATTATCACCATCAAGATTAATAGGATACGAATCTGGATCCATTTCAGAATCTGCTTTCTGTAAGTCTCCGACTAATTGTTCGTGTGCTACTGCCATAGAATCTTTTCTTTTTCTACTCGTATCTTCAATATCATCTAATTCAGAATCTAAACACGCTTTAACTTGAGCGGCTGTTATATTCTGTCCTTTGTCATTCAAATGTTTAACTATCTCATTGACACTCATCGGTTTATATTTATTTTTTGCCAACCCATTTTTAGCTAAATCACGAACTCTCGAAACAAGATCAGATGCTTTCAACATAATTTTCTGAATATCTTGTGTAGCAGTACCATCCTTTGCCATCTCAACTACCGCTTCAGCTATTTCTTGTTCTGTTGCTTTTTTAGGATCTATACCCTTAGCTGTCAGATGTTTTTTCATAGCCGCATTCTGTCTCATTTCTTCAACATAATCCTTACTTCTCTCTTTTGGAGTTCTTCCCAAAACTCCAAGTAGTGAACCTATATTTTTTGTTGCTTGTTTTGATAAATTTTGACTATCTTGACCAACAACTTTTTCTGCATTATCAACTGTAGTAGCAGCTCTTTCTACTGCATTAGTTGTAGTCTCTACTACTTTCTTTCTATCTCCATCTGATAAATCTTTATTCCCTTCAACAGCTTTAGAAATCTTTTCACCTTTTTTCCTAACAGAAGTATTGTTGTGAGGATCTTTCCACTTCTTTTTATTTGATGTATGTTTAAATCCAATTCTAGGTGGTTCATCATTCGTTTCATACACAATTCCAGTATCAGTATCATCTAATTTTTCTAAGTAATCTAACTGTGTTTGATAATGTTCATACTCTTCAGAACCAGGTTTGTGTTCATCTCTTTTCGTTTCTAAGAGTGATTGTACAATCTGTTTTTGATTGTAATCCATAATGGTAGATATCGGATAAGGTTTAGATTGTGGTTTTTTATATTTGAATTTTGGTTCACTTTCTAAATTCTCAAGTTCTCCTTTCCCAGTTCTATAACCAACTTTTAGCCATGTTTTAACATATTCTTCTGGATCTTTTTGCCAATCTTTTGATTGTTTAGCCTCTTCAAGTAACTTTTCATGTAACGGAGTACCTTTCATTTTTTCAAGTTCATTTTCAACAAATTCATCCTCTGTCATATTTGGATTTTGAATTAATTGTTCTAATGCAATACCACCATAAGTTTCACCAGTAGTAGACGCTGGTGTACCTGCTGGTAAATCATATGCGTTTCTTATATCATCTCTTCTCGCTGAAATTAATTCGTAAGCAGTTTTCGCAGGATTTTTACTATTTTTAATTAGTTTATCTGCTTTTATATTAACTTCTTTTCTTCTTTTTATTTTTTCTGACGGTTTTTCTTTTTTAGGTTTTTCTTTTGGCTCTTCACCATCTTCTTTCTCTTTTGCGTCTTGAGCTTTTTGAGATTTAGGATGGTCTTTAATATATTGTGCTTGTTGTTCTGGTGATAATTTTGTCCACCATTCATCACCTTCTTTTAAGTTCTGTAGAAGTTCATCTATAACACTTAACGGCCATTTACTTTCAATTAATATTTCAGATAATTGATACAAATGTGCAGAATTATTTGGATTTGGTTTGCCATCGTGAACACGATAGGCCCATTCTTTTACTATAACATTCAAATCTGTAATCATACAAATTTCTCCGTAATATCTTTCATTTCGTGATAATTTAAGCCCCAACTTACTTTAACTGGAAACTTACTATCTTGTTCTAATATTTCTTTTACTTTCTTCAAATAATCTAATCCATCTTCCATATTAAAATCAAATAAAAAACTGTCATAAGAATATAAAATTAATTTACTTTTATCATCTTTTATTTTTGGTATTAACTTTGTTAATACTCTCATATTACTTTCAGTTTCCATAAGTTGAATTATATAATTGAACAACTTATTGGCGTTCATATCACTTAAATTCTTCTTATATATTTGTCTATTATAAATATCTGAAACGATAAATTCTTTAGATTTATATTCATTCCATAAATCTTTTATAAAATCATACACTTTTGAAAAAAATGGATTTATTTGTACTACTCAGGAAATTTATAACCAACTTTATCTGCTATCAATCTAAGGTGATAACCATCAAAATCCATCTCTACTAATACACCATTTTTAAATCTACTCACATATGGTTTTCTACTACCATCTGTTTTGTTTAGTGCGGCGAAATTAGTTCCCCCAAATCTATTTGAAGGTCTTCCTGTAGATGTATAAATATTATACTCACTATACACCATACCTTCTACTGTCTGTAATCCATTCGATTCTATATAATTCAAATTATCTAATACTTCATTGTTATATGACAAATTGACATATGGTTTATATTTTTCAATCGTATCTTTAAGTATATTAGCTATTTCACGACATTTTTCTAAATGCTTCAATACAGGTATTATATTATTTATATTATTTTTCTTATAATATCTCATATTAAAAAAATTATGAGCATTAGTATCTATATCATCTATATATAAAGGTGTACTAGTAGCTAAGTAATGTAACAGATTTATATCAATAACATCATTCAGTTTTATAAAATGATTTAATTTTTTTCTATCATAGGTATACTTTTTTGTGTTTGATTCAAGATTTGGAATTTCAATATTGAGAGTTTCACTATGGTTGAAAGGTAATATAAACTCATTTCCATTGAATAGTTTAACGTATAACAGGGATAATTCATCCCTGACAGAGTGTTTAATACTACCCTGTGGTATAGGCACTAAAATACTATCTTCAGAATTATAAAGTTTTAAAAATTCTTCAAGTTGTTTTTTATTTTCTACTATCAATTATAACCTTATCAATTGCACTAAAAACCATCGGTGGATCTATCTCTTTTGAACACTCAAACTCTCTATCAGTTCCTTTATGGTCTGGACATACATTCCATTCTCCTTTGAGATTCAATGTCTCATCTCTCTGCCAACACCCATTACATACTTCATCATTATGAACGTGAATACATTTATGTTGAAACTCAAACCACGGTTTAGTCATACCGTGTATCATAATAACCCATTTATTTACTGCCCAAGCTAACCAAGACAATCCACTACCTAAACCAATAAAAAACTCACAATGAACTAATTCATTAATTCTTTCATCTAATGATTTACCTTGACTTTTTATAACACCTTTCGGAAGTTTATTAATATTACCATCTCTACTATTATCTTCTTTTAAATCTATATCTAATACCTTATAACCTTTATGATTTAAATATCTTACAACATAATCCCAACCTTTAGGATAATTCCAATACTTTAATTGTGGACCTCCTGAATGTACTCCTATACAAACATACTTTTCTTTCATCGGTCTACTATAATTTTTAAAATATAAATTTGGTCGTTTTTCTATAAATGGTAATCCTAATATTTCTGTAACTGACTGTTGTAATGGAATGTATTGTCTCCCATCCCAACTACAACCTATTTTATAACTAACTATTCCGTCTGCACTCATTGGTAATCTAAAACATAATTCACCCTCACCGAACGGTTCTATATATTTATCTTCACTAAGAAACTCAATTTCAGGATAGTTGGGTTTTAACAAAGGAATCATTTCTTGTAGCGGTAGAAATAATTTCACATGACATTTATTTTCTACTCTAAATTGTTCAACATACGGAAACCATGCTAGTGTATCTCCGAGACCTTTTGATTGAAATATTATATGAACTGTTTTACCCTGAATTGGGTGGAACTGTTTCATTTATAACCTTTATTTAGTAATATATATTAAGTTTTTTTCAATAATAACAATTTTTTTTCTGTAGCTGTATATGAACTCTTTGACGGTTTCCAGTATTGTAGAGGAAATAATATTTTACTAATTCCTTTATATCTTCTTTCTTCAGCTTTTATAGTTATTGTGTTTTGTCTTATAACATCTTCTTTAATTCCTGATATAACCCAATCAATACTTGTTTTATTATATAATTTTAATTCTTTTTCAAAATCAGATTCAGAAATTTCAAAAACTAAAGAATTTTCAACATTCGTTTTTTGTGCAAAATATCTAGTAATAGAACCTGCAGTATAATCGTTATCAGTTATATTAGGTGTTATTGCTGAAGGATAAACTCCTCTTTTTAATTCTTTTAATCCAGAATATATATCATAATTATCTAAATGATTAACCCTTAAAAGTTCTCTAACGGTTTTTGAAGTTATTAGATTAGTAAAAAATAATTTAGTTTTATTTGTTAAATAATAAACTGAATAAGTTTTATTTTCGGGTACTATTCCTTTTGTATCTCTGTATATAAATTCAGATTTTCTAGCTTTTAAATTTTGTTCTGTTCTTTCTAAATTAAGTTTGGCGTATTTAAATTGTTCTGACATTATATATTCCTAACTTAATTATTATAATCTTCAGTTATTGATGTAGATTCTACTGCTGTTGTAGTAAATGGAAATTCAAAAAAGTCTACTCCTAACTCACCAGATGTATCTCCTACTGTAACAATATATTCTTCTTGAGTTGCTCCAGTATTTACTGGATCTTCAGGTATATATTTTGGTGTTCCTT
>LUMJ01000477.1_pt1 | contig 11948 bp, 18 predicted proteins | sample 729631 | NCBI WGS metagenome assembly LUMJ01 (sample SAMN03860266, study PRJNA289734) | marine metagenome | biome: seawater column; feature: ocean; material: water; isolation source: Red Sea water column Station 22 - depth 500m | place: Saudi Arabia: Red Sea | collected 2011-10-15 | depth 500 m | reverse complement strand
GGACGGACCAGAATGGCGTTCATTTTCAAACGATGGTTCAGATAGAAGTCGTGTTGGTGCCGGTACATCAATTACAATACACGATATGGGACTTTCAACTATTATTGGGCAGCAAAATAAGGATGCAACTGGCAAACCATTAGATTCGTCTATGAAAAAATCAATAGAGAGACTCAGAACGTGGGATAGTCGTTCTCAAGCTCATTCATCAACAGAAAGAAACCTACGTCAAGCATTAAGTGAAATGGATAAAATGAAAACTAAGCTTTCTCTTACAGATCCAGTTATCGAAAAAGCTGCATATATCTATAGAAAGGCAATTGAACGGAAACTTGTTAAAGGTAGATCAATTCATGGGTTGGTTGCAGCTTGTATTTATGCAGCATGTAGAAATACTGAGACACCAAGAACATTAGATGATATTGCAAATGGGATAAATATAAGAAGAAAAGATGTTGCCAGGTGTTATAGACTAGTTTTCAGAGAACTTGATCTAAAAATACCAGTAGCCGATCCAGTTAAAGGCGTATCTAGAATTGCAAGTATTGCAGGACTAGGTGAAAAAACTAAGCGAAAAGCAATCAACATGTTAAACAAAGCAAAAAAGCTTGGTATAGTAGCAGGTAAGGATCCTATGGGAATTGCTGCTGCAGCATTATATCTTGCTTGTATTTCATCAGGCGGAAATAAAACACAAAAAGAAATATCAATTGCTTCTGGTGTTACTGAAGTTACTATTAGGAATAGATGCGCTGGACTAAAAAAACTTTTGTAGATTAATTATATTTTTAATTATTTAATAAATAGAATAATACTAATCATTTAATTTCCGACAACACATCATGTTCCTTACGGCGGGTTATGAAAAATATCCCTAATGTAATTCCACATTGATAAAATGCGTAAAGCATTATCTGAAATGTTGTTGGAACAAAATCAGTAAATTTGCCAAATAGTGATACAACCAAAACAATTGAACTTAAAATAAAGATAAATGTCCTTGCTATATTGTGTATATCAGCAAATCTAAAAAGTATAATTAATGTAACAGAGATGAATGTGGCAATAACAGTTCCTACACCAGCATTAATACCTGCAATATTAAGAATTAATGAAAACACTTCATCAATTGTGGATGGAAAAGTGAAATTAGACGCTGAAAATTTAATTGGTTCAGCAAATTTGAGTACGCTGAATATCGCATTAAAAGAAAAAAGTGCTAGCAGTATAGTTGAAACTAGTTGGGCATGTTTTTTTATACTCGGAAAGCGATTACGAATACCCCTACCCATTATTACGCCTTGCAGTAAACCAATTCCTAACACCACACCAAATGTAATTAAAAAATTCTCTGCTGCTAAATCAAGTATGTTCAAATCTTATTCACACAGTATAAAATTAAAATATAATTAACAATGGAGTTATGGATTAATTCTGTCCTTCAATTCCCATTAGGGTTAATGTTGAACGAATTTTATCAATTTTGCGTATTTTCCATGTTATTGTTTCACGTAAATCTTCAACCTGTGGAGATTCAATCTTCGCAAGTATATCGTATGCACCAAATGTACCATGAACTTCTTTTATACCATCAACAGCTTTTAGTGCAGCTATAACATCTTCCTCAGAACCAATCTCACAATTGATTAAAATGTATGCTTCTGCCATAGATACATTACAATATACAGATATTTAACCTGAGATGTATTCAATAAGATTTTTTATAATAATACATGCTAATAAATTGGAAATGGAACCAAGTGGTTATGAATTATTAAAAATGGAGACAAAAATTGATGGTCTTGAAAAAGAACTTTCTATCCTTTTTGACGATTTTAGGTTAGCGACAAATAAGGATGCAGAGAATGAAAAACTTAGATATGATGAATTGGAGAAGATGAGTTTTTGTTGTTTACAACTACTAGAGATGTATAGGGAATATACTAGAAAACTAAAAAAATAAAGAATGTATATTATAACTATACACTACAGATTTTCCAATATATTATTCTCTAATTAGTTAGGTATTTCAAACCCCAAAAACATCCATAAAACATGCAAACAAAAGTGGGAGTAGAGTTTGAAATAGATTTTGCTCATACATTAAAAGGACATCTAAAATGTGGTAAACCACATGGACATACTGCTAAAATAATAGTGGAAGCTGCAGGTGAGTTAAAAAATGGTTCAACATATGAAGATAATATGGTAATAGAATTTGATGAGATGAAAAGAATATGTTGGGAAACACTTCAGCGTTTAGATCATACAAACCTTGATGTTATGTTTGATTTTCCTACATCAGAAAATATCGCAATGTGGATTTTTGAGGAATTGAAGGATAAGATTCCTATTTATGGGGTAAATTTCTTCGAAGGAAGTAACAAATATTGCGAAATAACAAAAAATACTGTCTGAGTTTTTCTAACTTTTATTATTTTTGACTGATCTTTGAAGTTCAGCAAACGCATCTTGAACATCTTTAACAGCAGCACCATCCTCTAAGGTACTGATATCTCCAACTTTTTCGTTGCTTGCAATTGCTTTTAATACACGTCTCATTATTTTACCACTGCGAGTTTTTGGTAATTTTGTTACAAAATAGATCTGGTGTGGAGTGGCAATTGGTCCAATTCCGTTTCTAACTGTTTGTATAAGTTCTGATCGTAATACATCTTCGCTCTTTTTTGTATTTTGTTTCAAAACTACAAATGCGATTATTACTTCTCCTTTTATCTCATCAGGAATTCCACATACGGCAGATTCTGCAATGTTATCATGTGAAACTAGGTTACTTTCTAGCTCAGCAGTTCCAATACGATGCCCTGCAACTTTTAAAATATCATCAGCACGACCAAGAAGCCAAAAATAACCATCAGAGTCTTTTATTGCATAATCACCTGGGTAGTAATTATTCTCAAATTTTGACCAGTAAACATCCTTGTATTTTTTATCATCTTTCCATAATGTCAATAGCATTCCAGGCCATGGTTTTCTTATGACCAAATATCCTTTTGTATCAGGTGGTAATTCATTACCTTCTTCATCAACTATTCCAATATCTACACCTGGTATTGGTTTTGTTGCAGAACCAGGTTTTAATGGGATTGTTTCTAGTCCTGGAAGTGGAGAAAGTATCATGCCACCTGTTTCAGTTTGCCACCATGTATCAATAATTGGACACTTTGATTTTCCAATTATTTTGAAATACCAGCGCCAAACTTCTGGGTTTATTGGTTCACCAACAGTTCCTAATAATCTCAATGAAGAAAGTTGAAACGAGTTTGGAATGGAGTCACCAAACTTCATAAACATTCTAAGCGCAGTAGGTGTTGTATAAAAAATCGTTACTCCATATTTTTGGATAATATCCCATATTCTTGACGTGTTAGGATAATCAGGCACGCCTTCATACATTATTTCAGTTGCACCATGAAGAAGAGGTCCATATACTACATAGCTGTGACCTGTAATCCACCCAATATCCGCAGTGCAAAAAAATATGTCAGAATCCTTAATGTCAAATGCCCATTGAAATGTTGAATTCAAATGTGTGAGATATCCACCTGTTCCATGGAGTACACCTTTTGGTTTTCCAGTTGTTCCGGAAGTATACAAAATGAAAAGTGGATGAGTGCTTTCAAGATGTTCAGGCTCACATTCATCTGGTGAATTTATCATTAATTCATGCCAAAGCTTATCTTTTGCGTTAAGTTGCAAATTTTCTTCTGTACGCTTTAAAACTATGACATGTTCTACAAAATTCAGTTCGTTTATTGCTTCATCAATAATTTTCTTTAAATTCATTGAATTACCTCTCCGATATCCTACATCTGCAGTAATTACCACCTTAGATTTTGAATCATCTATTCTGTTTCGTAGGGATGTTGCACTAAAACCTGAAAATATAACTGTATGAATAGCCCCTATTCTAGCACATGCAAGCATTGCAACTGGAAGTTCAGGCACCATGGGAAGATAAATCGTAACTCTGTCTTCTTTTTTTATACCGAGTGATTTTAGTACATTTGCAAACTTACAAACATCGTGATAAAGATCTGCATAAGTAATTATTCTAGTTGCACCGTTCTCCCCTTCCCAGAGAATTGCTGGTTTTTTTGATATACTAGTTTGATGTACATCTAGTGCGTTATATGATGCATTAATCTTACCACCATCAAACCATTTAGCAAAAGGTATATCCCATTCAAGAGTTTTAGTCCACTGTTTAAACCATGAAAGTTTTTTTGCTTCTTCATTCCAAAACGAAATTGGGTCCAAATCTGATACTTTTCTAGTCTCTACATCAAAATTTTCTAGACCAATCTCATACGAATCCCTATCCATATGTTTTCAATTATAAAGTAAGTAGGTTATTTCTAAATGTTAGTGGATCATACCATATAGGATTTTTCCTATTTTGTTAACTGATGGTTCTAATTAGGAATTTTTTGCACTATTATTATTAGGCATATATTGCTAATTTTACTATGAATATGACATTTTTTTATTTAGCAACTGGAGTTATTGCAGGAGTTTTAGGTGGTATTTTTCTTGTATCCTTTTTCTCTAATCCTGAAACATTATTCATACAGCCATAGTTTTTAATTTAAAACTATAATTCCTTAGTAACCATTGGTAAAAACGCACCAGCATCAGATACAATTCCCAGAGCTTGCCACGTACCACGATCCATTAACTTTGTAACAGTAGCCTGGTTTATGTCAACAACAATCACCTTAACATTAGCTGGAAGCATATTTCCAGTTGCAATTGAATGAAGCATTGTAGCCACCATTATCACCATTGATGCGTCCTTTAGAACTTCTTTGTATTTTTTTTGAGCCGTTGAAACATCAATAATTACATCAGGTAAAGGACCGTCATCACGTAAGGATCCAGCTAAAACAAATGGTATTTTCTTTTTTACACATTCATACATTATTCCTTTTGTTAATTTTTTTGATTTTACCATTTTTTCAATCGAGCCTGCCTTAAAGACAGCATTAATTGCTTCCATGTGATTTCTATGACCTCTCACAGCAAGTGTTCCATCACGTACATTCATACCAAGAGATGTTCCCAACGTTGCATATTCAATATCATGAACTGCAAGCGCATTACCAGCTAAAACTGCATCAATATATCCACGACGAATAAGTGTGGAAACTGATTCATCTGCGCCAGTATGAACAATTGCTGGGCCACCAACGAGAACTATTTTACCACCATTTTTTTTAGTACGTCGTATATCTTCTGCAACTTTTTTTGCTATATGTTGTGTTGGTCTTTCACTAGAACTACTACTTCCCATAAATTCAAACACATTCATTCCTTCACGTGGTCTTTCTGGTGGAATAATTTTGATACCACTTTCACCTACTACAATTTTGTCACCCTTTTTTACTTGACGTATAGGAACACACATTGCTTTTTTTGCCTTAACAACAATACACTTGTCCATCATTGTATTACTAACATCAATCCATCTGTTGTTTAGAAAAATTTGTGTTGGATTATTTGTTGTACTGTAAAAATTATCAGGCATAACCATATCTTTTACTGCAGACATTAATTTTGCATTTTTTTGAGTTATTGATGTAGCACCATGACGATAAACATAGTTTAAGATAACGTCTAGATTTTTTGCGTTATTTCCAATAACAAGTAGTTTTGCATAACTTTCATCCTTTTTCTTTTTACCAATTTTTATATCTAAAACCTCAAATGAACCACCATGGTCCATAATACCATCAAAAACCTTTGTCAAAATTAGTGAATCTATAATATGTCCACGTAGTTCTATTTCGGATGAAAATTTCTTCATATACATACATAGATTATTGGTAAGTAAAACGTTACGACAAATTAATTTGATTATAAGCTATACTGGAAGGCTAACCTCACCCAGATATTCATCAATATTATCAGATTTCAACGAGTCAATAATACCAGTTTTTTCATCATCAGATAATCCTTGAGCAATCGTTTTCGCAATACCATTTTTATCACATAATACAAGAATGTATCCACCATCATCAGTTACAACAAATCCAGACGCACCATTTACAACTGCATAATAATTTTCTTCACCAACTGGTTCCCAGACATTTGTTTTGTTATCTTTTAGTGCTAGTGCAGGCATTGCTTTACCATTTGCAAACTTGTTAAGATACTCTCTTGCGTCATTAACCCTTTTCTGACCGAGCTTTAAAGCCATAAAATATTGCATAACATATCACCTCAAGATTGTTTTTTATTCGATTTTTTTTTAGGATGACGATTACTCTTTTTTTTCTTTGGTTCAGTATAGTAAGCAGCAGCAGCTTTTTTTGGACTAAAAACCTCCATTACCTGTTTTTTTACACTACTAGTTTTCTTTTTTTGTTCATCATTTTTTTTCCCACGAAAATTGAAAAACCCCATCATAAGAAATTATACATTACATGATAAATATTATTCTATAATATTAGAAAGGATGTCACGCAGATTTTTATCTTTAATTTCTATTTTTGCAGTATCTAAGAATGTTTTCAGTTTTTCTTTCGATATACCTTTTTTTTGGTAAAATTTTGCTTGAAATGCCATTTCCAACTTATCTATTTCATGTAGCAATATTGCTTCCTTCGATAATTTTTTTTGATAATCATTCCATATTTCAAAATATGATTCTGTAATACCGTTTGGAAGGTTTTTTAAAATCTGTTTAATTGCATAATTTTCTTTAGTGATTTTTTCATTTTTTGTGATATGATCTGGAGTTATATCACCAATAATTGATTCAGCTAAATCATGCAACAATGCCATTCTGATAATTTTTTCACTGTCTAGTCCTTTCATGTCTGATAAAATCATTGATATTGTTGCAGTTGAATAACTGTGGTCTGCAACAGATTCCGGATTATCAATTCCAAGTTTTTCTTTCCAACCTTGTCTTGGAATATTTTTTAATTCTAAAACTTTTTCAAAAAATTTCTCAATCATTACATTTATACCTTCAATGTTTTAAAAGGACAGGCTTAAATTCGTAACAGTTTGAATTGCCGGTATGCCAGGGTAGCTCAGCCTGGGAGAGCACTCGGCTGAAGACCGAGCTGTCGCGCGTTCAAGTCCCGCCCCTGGCATCAATTTTCATATTATAAAAATGATAATATTTTAATACAAGACATTTCCCATGTCTTCTGATTTTCTTATGAAATCTAAAAAAGGCAAGAATGTGAAATCTAAAAAAACTACAAAAAAATCTTCAAAGAAAAAATCAAAAAAAACATCTGATTCGACAGATGATTTAGGTATTATATTAATAGATGATGACTTGGAAATAGATACAGAAAAGGAATTGGAAGAGCGTAAGGCATACTTGGAAGAAGCACGTTCTCAGGATTCTGGCGATTAGGCTAAATCTTTATTCGTTTTGAGTTGTAATACAAAGTATGAGAGCATTATGTTTGATTACAATTAAGCCTGGTACAGTTGATAAAGTTACAGAATTACTTTCAAAAAAACGCAAGATAGCAAAAGAGGTATTGCCTGTCACAGGCAGGGCTGACATATGTGTGCTAATTAATGGTTCAATTAAAGATATTAACACGGTTGTTATGGATTTTAAAAAAATCAATGATATTGTTTCAACTGAAACACTTATGGAAATGGAGGTTGATCTTGGTTGGTAAAAGCAATCGTATTGGTAAAATCACCTAAAAAACTCATTGCTGCAAGATTAAAACAGATAAACTTAGTATACGAATCTTTCCCAGTTAGCGGCCAATTTGATGCTGTTGCAGTTATTCAAGTTGAAAACCTTGGACAAATTAAGGATATTACTACTAATATTCAAAAAATAAATGGTGTGGAAAGAACAGAGACAATGGTAGAGGTACAATAATAAAGAATTTACACTAGAGAATGTTGGAAGAATTATGAATGTTAAAAAAGTTGGTAATATCATATTGGCAGTAAGAGATCTTAGTAAATCAGTCGAATTTTATAATAAAATTTTAGGTATGCCAATAAAAAATCGGAGGGAAAATTGGGTTGATCTTGGGCAAAGTGGTGCATTACTCAGTCTTCATCCTGCAAATGAATCATCACCACATATTGGTACTTCAGTAGATAATGGTGTTTTGATCGGTCTTTTGGTAGGGGATGTTGCTTCTGCTGTTGATGAATTAAAATCAAAAAATGTTAGAATTCATAGAGATATCCAAGAACGTGATCCTGGAAAAAATGCAATCATACTTGATCCTGACGATTATATGATTTCATTATTTGAACCAAATTTTAGCGCTGAGAAAAATATACAGTCAGGCGGTTATATAGGATATACTCCTGCATAGAAATTTTTTAAGTTTAAATTATTATTTTTTATTTTCTAACTTCTTTTTCAATTCTAAATTTTCTTTAAGAATTTTTTCTTTTTCATCCTTTAGTAATGTAATAGAGTTTTCTTTTGAGTGTAACGGGTGTCCAGGTGGAATTAATCTATCAAGTGACATGTTTATTAGATTTGTTGCCATCTGTTGATACATTTGCGTAAAATTTTCTAGATTGGGTGTTAATGCTGCATTATCTGCAGACAATTTTTCTTTTAGTTTTGGCGCATTTACCAAACCAATTGGTACGTTTGCACTTGGTGGGTATCTAATTGAATCTGGTGCTAATGCAGAAAAATTTGTTGTAATACCATGTATATCAAAAAGCTTTTTTGATGTTGGATTATTCATTATTTTTAGTAAAATTTTGGTATATTTGTTCTTTAGTGTTATCGGAAAATTATTTATGAGGTAAAGTGTTAACTTGGTCAAATTTTTTCAATTCTTACCAATTCTTATCAATTAGAGTTGATCGCTGATCCTTATAGCGATCGTGAGTTTTTGGAAAAAAATGATTCAGCAGCAAAAAAAGCAATGTCTGAAATGTAAAAGAGACATACATCCAATGGAATTACATAAACTCATAATGTATGTAATCGAAGATGAATTTACAGAACATCATTATGAACATGTAGAATGTCCTGAAAGATTTACCGTTTGAATAGATTTTATGTAATAGATTTTATGAGAAGATATGAGATTAGGAACCAAAACAGATGACGAGTTTTTAATCAGCCTTAATGAAAAAAATAATCAGATTCAAAATATTTTTCATGAAAAAATCAAAAAAATTTCAAAAAAATATCCAGTTGACGTAATGCTTCAGGATGGTACTGTGAAAAAACAAGAAACTTTTGATGTAGAGAAAATTCACCAGGTTTATGATGGATTTGCTAATAAATTACAGGATTGGACATTAGATGGAATTTCAAGTACTGACGATGAAGGTATTCGGAGAAATTTTATCAAGTTAAATACTGGTGTAGAAAACTGTAAAATTTCATTGCATCTTTCGATACAATATCACGTTGTTCTATTTTATCAGCCAAACTATGAAGTGATGAAAAAACAAAAAGAATTGTCAGATTTCATGGATATGACAAAAAAACAGGAAGAAAAACTCACTCAAAAAAGCGATCATGTAATACTCGAAAAATTAAGGGCTGAAGGATACAAGGATTTGGATACGCAGAGTCTTTTTGAAATTTTTTATAGGGATGATAAAATCAGAGAAAAAATCACGAGTGAAATTGAATTGCAAACTGATGGTGATTTACAAAAAATTAGTCAACGCAAAGAAAGTCTGTTAAAAGCATTGGATGATCTTCTTCTTGAAACGTATCAAATGGAACCAGTACTTATTGATGAAGCAAGACTTGTGACTGGTGAAGAAGGCTGTGTATGTAATATAGACATTGAAATGATTGAAAATGATCAGAAAAGTAGTTTATTTGATTCCAAAAAAGTTTCAAGCAGTACAAAAGGAAAAATCAATGCTTTGATTGATCAAGTTTTGGAAGCAATTACCTAATTCTAAATCATGGCTCTAGTAAAAATAAATGGTGTGTCAATTGGTTGATCTAGTGTCCAGTATGTTGGCAATGTAACAGTCTTGACAACATCAAGTTTGAAATGATCTATTACCTGTCCCCAGCCCCACTTTGATTTATCTCTGGAATCTTTTCTCATTACATGACTACCTGTGAATACAAAAATTGGGCTTGCTTTCAAATCTGGTATAGACATAATTCTCGAAATTACATTGTTTGCCAACATTTCACCAACTTCTGGAAGCCCAGATATGAAAAATATTGGTTGAGATAATTCAATGGATGTATAATCAAATTGTGTAGCATCTGCTACTATTGGCTTGAAATCAATCTTTGTGTTTAACGCTATTTTCTTTTCAAGGCTAACAAGGTTTTCATCAATTTCGATTCCGTATGATTGTAAACCTGTAACTTTGGCGCAATATGCAATTCTGCCATCACCTGAACCAATATCAATTATTTGTTTAGCACCAAGACTTTTTGATTGCAATGCAAGTGCATATGCTGAAAGTATCCATACAGGGTAAAACGGTGCATAGCTTGTGTCATGCTTTATGCTATCAAGCCAATAATTATTCACATCACCATGATAGACCTTACAGACAGTATTTAGTACCTTTATTTCATAGGAATCAGAATAAATTGAATTGTTTTCCGCAAACTTGTGTAGCATTTCTAACTCATGTTTATCAATGGAACATTATCTTAAAAATTATGTATATCCAAGAATAATCAACACCTTGATGAATTAAATAACCAATTAAATCAAAAAAATAGGAATTACATGACCGTAGCATATGATGATGTTCTAAATGCACAAAAAGCACAAGGTGATGTGATCAGAAAAACATCTCTTACATTTTCAGATACATTTACGCAGATTACAGGTTCAGCTGTTTATTTGAAAAACGAGTTTGAACAAAAAACTGGTTCATTCAAACTACGTGGAGCATATTATAAAATTAAAACATTATCTGAAGAAGAAAGAAAAAATGGTGTTGTTGCTGCTTCTGCAGGTAATCATGCACAAGGTGTTGCATATGCATCAGCGTTAGAAAAGATAAATTGTACAATAGTTATGCCAAAAAATGCTTCTCCCGCAAAAGTTTCTGCTACAAGGGGATATGGTGCAACTGTAGTCTTGGAAGGAAAAAATTATGATGAGGCATGGATAAAAGCACAAGAAATTGCTAAAATAACTAGTGCTACAATTATTCATGCATTTGATGACTCACAAATTATAGCAGCACAAGGCGTGATAGGCTTGGAAATAATTGAAAAACTTCCTGATGTTGACGAAATTTATGTACCAATAGGCGGTGGTGGATTAGCAGCAGGTGTTTTAACGGCTATCAAAGATAAAAATCCAAATGTAAAAATCATTGGCGTAGAATCAAAATCATTTCCTTCAATGAAAAAGTCATTAGACTCTGGCAAACTAGAAACAATTGAAGGTGGATTTACTGTTGCAGATGGTATATCAGTAAGAACACCAGGTGAACAAACATTTCAAATTATCAAAGATAAGATTGATGAAATTGTACTTGTTGATGATGACGAAATCATTAACGCAATGTTTCTTTTAATGGAAAGATCAAAGTCAGTAGTCGAACCTGCTGGTGCAGCTGGACTTGCATATCTAGTAAGCAAAAAGCCATCACCGGGCAAAAAAGTTGTTCCGATATTATGTGGTGGAAATATTGATATGTACTTGCTTGGTCAAATAGTTGCAAAAGGTTTGGCAACGATGGGTAGGATGGTAAAGATTTTCATTTTACTCAAGGACAAACCAGGAGCATTGAAAGAAGTTGTTGATGAATTAGCATCACTCAGTGCAAACATTGTAGAAGTTGTTCATGACAGATTAAGCTCAAATGTACGTGCTGGAACAACTGGTGTAACATTAAGCTTAGAAACAGAAGATCAAAAACACATGGATAAACTAATACAACATTTGAAAGACAAAGACATAGATTTCAAGGTACTCACTTAATTTTGTGACATAAACAATTACAAGATATAGTGA
>LUMJ01001066.1_pt1 | contig 11984 bp, 15 predicted proteins | sample 729631 | NCBI WGS metagenome assembly LUMJ01 (sample SAMN03860266, study PRJNA289734) | marine metagenome | biome: seawater column; feature: ocean; material: water; isolation source: Red Sea water column Station 22 - depth 500m | place: Saudi Arabia: Red Sea | collected 2011-10-15 | depth 500 m | reverse complement strand
GCCATATCTTTGTACCTAACCATGATTGGGACAAGATAGTTACCTACAGCAGATGCAGAGGGAAGCAGGAACAAGAAGATCATAGTAGTTCCATGTGTTGTAAACAGTCTGTTAAACGTCATAGAATCTTGAATGAGTTGTGCACCAGGAGCAAATAATTCAACACGAAGTGCAATAGCCATTGCACCGCCAATAAACATGGCAAGAATAGAAAAAATCAAGTAAAGAAGACCAACATCCGTGTGATGAGTTGAGAACATTATTTGCCAAACTGGACGTGCTTTCCTAAGTTCTAGAACCATTTTCTAAACATCCTCCACAATAAGTAAGGCACGCATATTGTAATGAATTAAACCACAATATTCCCTACATTGTATATCAAACTCACCTTCTATGTTTGGAGAGAACCAGACAGTATTGATTTGTCCAGGAACCGCATCCAACAAGACCACAAATTCAGGTATATTGAAATTATGATTAACATCTTTACTTTGAATTTCAAACTTGTACGCATGATCTTTCTTTAAATGAAGCTCGCCAATTTCCTTAGTGCCATCTTCATGCTCAAAGGTCCAAAACCATTGCTGTGCAGTTACTTTAATGGTTTCAGCTTCTTCAGGTACATGTTCTATAAGATTTTCAATATTCCATGCTTCGGCTCCAACATAGCATAGAAGTGCAATCACTACTGCAACATAGATCCATTCAGCCCAGTTTGAATGTCCCATATTTACAATTCACCCTTCTCTTCGTATGGGGTAGGTTTAGATTTTGGATTTGACTCCCTAAATCTCCAGACCTGCCAGACCATGGTTCCAGCAATTACGCCGCCAACAGTAAATGCTACTATCATCAGACGGAAAAAGAGATTCCAGATTTCAGCCTTCCTATCTACGTATTCCCCAGCAGTTTCAGCTGCAAAGGCCAAAGTAACAGTAGGAATTATGAATAAAGTCGCTATGCTGATTAACAAATGAAATATTTTGCTCATTTCGTTGCTTTGGGTGATTGATCAATATAATTTAAAATTATTGGAAGATTACCATTACCAAGTTTGACTATATCGATCAATATCCATGGCATTTATTGCTGAAAGAGAAAATTTGTTGTCTTGCTCCTTAATTATTGTAAAAGAGGCATTTGCGATAACTAATTCAAACAAAGTTTTTGGCTTTAGGTCCATTACAACAGAAAGGATTGATTTGATCGGATCCATATGGGTTACGAGTACCACATTTTGGTTTCCATGTTTTTTAATCACATAATCTACTATATCGAGTACACGTTTTCGCACATCTGGAAACGTCTCTACTTTATGTTCAGCTATTACAGGATCGTTTTCATAAAACTTCAAAAATACATTACCGTATTTGGCAAACATATCATCATATTTCATAAGAGTAAATTTTCCCATATCTATCTCGATTAATCTATCATCTAATTGATAATCCAATGAATTATTCTCTGCGACAATTTTAGCCGTATGGCTTGCACGCTCTATTGGACTTGAATAGATAGCAGATATATCAAGAGGTTTAAGATATTCTGCAATTCTGTCCGCCTGTTCGATGCCAGTTTTAGTTAGAGAAACACCATCGGTACGTCCTGCAAGAATCCTCTTAACATTATTTTCTGCCTGACCGTGACGTAGGAATATGATCATATAGAGTCATTTGAAATTTCAAATAAAGATAATAATAACATTGTTAGAACCACTTCATGAAAATTGGAATTATTGGTGGAACAGGAGGAATGGGTAAGGGATTCGCGTTAAGATGGTGTAAAAAACATGAGATATTGATTGGTTCCCGTGATGCTGAACGTGCATCTACTGCTGCGAATGAGTATTTGAGTCTAGCAAATGATGCATATGGAAACATTAATGGAACAATTTCAGGGAAGGATAATATTTCAGTGACAAAAGAATCAGATGTTTTAGTTCTATCAATTCCATATGAAAATATTGATACAATATGCTCACAGTTATTATCTGAGATTAATGATCAATGTGTTGTAATCTCACCTATTGTCCCAATGACAAAAACAGATGTAGGTTTTGAATGTATAGCAATCAAAGATAATAAAAAATTTTCACACCAAACTGTTGAAAAACATATGAAAGATAAAACAAAATTAGTTTCTGCGTTTCATGTGATTTCAGAAAAAAAACTTGTTAATCCTACTTTACCTTTAGATTATGATATTTTTGTTGCTGGAGATGATAAAAATTCAGTCGAGATAGTAAATAACTTAATTAACGAAATTGAAGGATTACGTCCGCTTTATTTGGGTCCAAGTGCATTAGCGTATCTTGTTGAAATGTCAACGCCGTTGCTCCTAAATGCAATGATCAGAAACAAGATGAAAAACCCTGGAATTAAACTTGTTTAAATTCTTCAAATAGAAAAAATAGTTATGAGTGAAGAATATCCTCGTCGTGGAAGAAATTGGTTAACAGCTATGGGGGTATTATTTTTAGTTGTTGCAGCAGTAACACTGATTAGAGATATTATTATTTGGAGTCCTGATTTTGTTATTCATTTTTTTTTCGATTCGGAAATTAATGCTCAAAAAGTTTCATTAGGATCAATTGCTTTTGGAATATTTATGATAGTATGGGGGTATAAGAAACCAAATGTCAAAACGCGATGAATTTTTAAAAAAACAGAAAATATTGCGCCTTGCAACTTTGGATAATAAGGGTAATCCACATATTATTCCAGTTTGGTATTTGTTCAACTCGAAAAAACTCTATATTGGAACAAATTCAAAAACTAAAAAAGCGAAAAACGTCAAAAATAACAGTAAAGTTAGTTTCTGTGTAGATACTGGAATAAATTCTCCAGATATTTTTGGTGTAATGGGGCAAGGAAATGCCAAACTAATTAGAGAGAAAAATGAAGTGGTAAAAATTTCTCAAAGAATTCTGTTACGTTATTTCAAAACATTAAACAATAAATCTGCACAAGAGCTATTAGAAGAAACTGATTGTATTATTGAGATTAGACCAAAAAAATATTCAGTTTGGGAATACTAACGTACAAAATCTTCTATTTTATTCATTGCAGATTCCAATATTTCCATATGTGGAAGAAATACCAATCTGAAATGACCACTCCCATATTTAGTTCCAAAACCAGAGCCGTGAACAGTTAGAACATTTTTCTGCTTTAATAATTCTAGTACAAATTCTTTGTCTGATTTGAATGGATTATTTTCAATTTTTGGGAATGCGTAAAATGCTCCTTTTGGGTTATAGCATGAAATTCCTGGCATCTCATTTAGTCGCTTTACAGCAAAATCTCTATGTTTTTTCAACTTAGACACAAATTCAGATATGTACCCTTGTGGTCCTTGTAGTGATTCTAACGCAGCAAACTGTACTGGATGGTTTGTTGATATTCTAACACGAGACAATTTTGGCAGATTTTCTCTAATTAATTCTAGTTGCGGTGAATTGTTGAATGCAATATAGCCTACTCTCCAACCTGACATCAAGTGTACTTTAGAAAATCCATTGAGAATGATAACCGGAGAGTTACCGGCGACTTTGCCAATACCAACAAATTTTTCATCAAACACAATCTGATCATAAATTTCATCACATACAATGTACAAATCATGCTCATTTGCAATATTGATTAATTTTTTGAGAGAGTTCTGTTCAAATACAACTCCTGTTGGGTTATTGGGACTGATAAGACATATGGCAGTTGTCTTTGGTGTAATTTTTGCTCTTATATCATCAATATCGGGAGTTGAGTTTTTCAGATCTACTGCAAACTCTACAGGTATGCCTCCATGCAGTCTAACATATGATGCGTAAGGTGGATAATAAGGACCTGGAAGTAAAACCTCATCACCTTCCTCAATAATGGAAGATATTACCATGTCCAATCCTTCTGAAACACCGTTTGTAACTAAAACATCTTCTTTACTAATTGATAGACCCTTAGAATTTTCTTTTTGTGCTATCGCTTCACGTAATTCTGAAATTCCCTCAGATGGAGAATAATAATTATTACCATTTTTTATAGCATCGATAAGAGCTTGTTTTACATTGTCAGGTGGTTGAAAACCATACTGGACTGGATCCCCAATGTTTAGGTAGTCAATTATTTTTCCCTCATTTTCTAAATTCTTAGCAGCTGAAACTACATCACGTATAGCATATTCAACGCCTGAGACTTTTTTTGAAACTTTCAAACACTTAGACAAATATTTAGACCAGTTAAAATCTTACTTGTTTGGACCCGTTGCATAGCCTGGATAGTGCGGGTGGCTTCGGACCACCAGGTCAAGGGTTCGAATCCCTTCGGGCCCTTACTATTATCAAATAATTTTATTTGTTTAGTTTCAAAACATATGATAGCAAGTTCTATCTATTATGCCCATTTTAGTCAAATGTTTGAAAGTTTTGATTGTGGGATATGGTTCAATAGGAAAAAGACATGTTAGAAATCTTCTTTCTAATACAAAATCTCAAATTGTAATATACACTAAACGAAAGAACTTAACTTCATTAGATAAAAAACGTGTGAAAATTTTTGATTCCTTATCTAAGTGTCTTTTAGAAAAACCCGATGTTGGGTTCATAACCAATGAAACAGCATATCATATACAAACCGCTATAAAATTGGCAAGAGAGAAACTTGATCTATTTATAGAAAAACCTCTTTCAAATTCAATGAAAGATATAATAGTTTTGAAAAGTCTTGTGAAAAGAAACAAACTGATTGTACAGATGGGTTATCATCTTAGATTTCATGAATGCATTAATAAAATCCGTCAACTAGTGAAACAGAAAAAAATTGGCAGAATAATTTCAATCCAAGCTGAAAATGGCTCTTACCTTCCAGATTGGCATCCATCTGAGAATTACAAAAAAGGATATGCGGGAAAAAAGAAATTGGGTGGTGGGATTATTCTAACACAGATTCACGATGTAGATTATTTATTTTGGATTTTTGGAAATCCAAAAACACTTTTTTCTATCGCGGGAAAATATAGTAATTTAGATATATCTGTTGAAGACTATTCCGCTAGTATTATTCAATTTAAAAATAAAATTACTGCTGAACTTCATTTGGACTTTTTCCAAGGACCAGAATACAGAAAATGTAAAATTAAAGGTACCAACGGAATAATTTTTTGGGATTCAATAAATAATGAGGTTGAGGTATACAATAATAGAAAAAAGAGATGGGTAAGTATTTTAAAATTAAAAAATTATGAAAGAAATCAAATGTACATAGACGAGATTACACATTTCATAAAATGCGTAAAAAATAGAAAAAAGACGATTAATGGTTTAGATGATGGAATTAAAACTTTGAATATTGCACTGGCAATGAAAAAATCAGCAACATATAAAAAAATTATCAAATTAAACTGAAAGAATATGACATCAAAAAAAATATTGCAAAAATGTAAAAAAATTAAATTAGTAATTACTGATGTTGATGGTGTGCTTACTGATGGAGGAATATATTATTCTGCAAAAGGTGAAGAATTTAGGAAATTTAATGTAATTGATGGTATGGCAGTTGAATTGTTGAGAAAACAAGGAATAAAAACAGTTTTCATGACAAAGGAAAATTCACAGATAGCTAAGCAACGTGGAAAAAAAGTTAAGGCAGCTGCTGTTTTTGTAAATATAATTAGCAAGGAGAAACTATTGTCAAAAATTTGTCATAAATTTAGAGTTAATCCGGAAGAGGTTGCATATATTGGAGATGACATTAATGATGCTAAAATTATGAAACTAGTAGGATTTTCTGCTACACCTATTAATGGATTATATCAGATTAAAAAAATAGTTGACTATACATGTAAATCTAGAGGCGGAGATGGAGCATTTAGAGAATTCACAGATTTAATTATTTTCAATACATAATACGTAAATTATAATTTAAAATAAATACAATCAAAATAAATTTTTTTATTTGACAGAATTTGATTTTGAAGAAAATATATACAAACCAATTGCTCCGCTATGCGGCAAAGAATTTTCGAATGGTAAAACATTTTTCTTTATCCATTTAAGAAGATTATTAATCCGTTCCTCTTTATTTCGAAAAGAAATATCTTCACAAACTTTTGGTAAACGACGTTTAAAATCTTTAAGCAATGTTTCTCCCTGTGCCCATGAATCATCAAAAGTTTTCCAGTTCAATTTCATACCTAATGATTTAGACCAATTAATGAAATCAATAGGAGTCAAATAATGAAGATCAAACAATGTAACTGGAGCATTAAAAAGATGATAAATTGTCATTAACATATATCCACGTGGGTTAGTCCAATTAGGTGACGTTATAATGATTTTCCCGTTAGGACTAAGATGTTTTTTAAAAAATTTTAGTGAATCTAGCGGTTTATCAACGTGTTCTAATGTTCCAATAGAAATTTTTGCAGCAAGATAAGCAAAAAGACCAGTTCCACATCCAACATCAATCACCTTTTTTCCTTTCCATGAAAAAAGCTCAATAATTTTAAGATGTTCTGGAGATGGCTTTCCTTTCGCTAAGAAACTTGTAAAGTGCTTTTGTTCGCTTTTTTTGTAAACATCATCATAGAGTTTGGATAATCTAGCATTTTCGAGTTTTTTACGTCCTCTTTTTCCATTTTTCTTTGTGGGCAATCTATAAGTCAAATTATACACTGTTTTGATAATGTTTACGATTTTAACATAAATTACATGAAATGATTGTTTTCTTAGTATAGATAAGGAAATGATTTATACGATTTACCAAATGATTTCTACTATAAAATATGATTTTCATTACTGCTGAGATTGGAACAAATCATTTAGGTGATATTAAGGTTGTAAAACAGCTAATCAATGTTGCAAAAGCAGCAGGCTGTAATGCTATAAAATTTCAAAAAAAGAGTGTTGATAAAATTTATTCAGAAGAGTTTTTGAACTCACCTTTAGAAAGTCCTTGGGGTACAACACAAAGAGATATGAGAATTCATAGGGAGTTTAGCATTAAACAAATTCAAGAAATTGATGAATATTGTAAGAAGCAAAAAATTGTTTGGTATGCTTCGTGTTGGGATATTGATAGCCAATTACAAATACAAAGATTCAAAACGAAATATAACAAGGTTGCATCTGCCATGTTAGTGCATCACAAATTACTAGAAATTATTGCTAAAGAAAAAAAATACACTTTTATCGCAACTGGTATGAGTACATTGAAAGATATAGAAAAAGCGGTAAAAATTTTTAGAAAATATAAGTGTCCTTTTGAATTACTACACTGTCATAGCTCATATCCTATGCCAATTGAAGAAGCCAATCTAAATGTAATTCCATTTTTAAAAAAGAAATTCAAATGCAAGGTGGGTTATAGTGGACATGAAAGTGGTGCATCAAACGTTTGTATACCTGCTGTTATGTTAGGTGCAACTTCGATAGAGCGTCACATAACATTAAACAGAACATGGTATGGTAATGATCAAGCTGCCTCATTAGAACCAGATGGGTTGAAAAGATTAGTAAGAGATATCAGATTAATAGAAAAAATTCTTGGAGATGGAAAGAAGAGGGTTTGGAGATCTGAAATGCCAGCACAAAAAAAATTACGACAGATTTTAACGTGACATAGTGATTAGGGATAGAAAACATGAAAGAAATCACAATTACTGGATCTGAAGGTTTGATTGGATCAACTTTATGTAAGTATTTTGAAAAGCAGAAAAGATCTGTAAATAAATTAGATTTGAAATTTGGGCATGATCTTACGGATGAAAGTTTTGTTAAAAAATGGTTTAAAAATAATCCAACAAAATATCTTGTTAATTGTTTTGCATTAAATGATCATATTGACAAGAAAAAGCGAAAAAGTAATCTATACAATTTTTCACTTGATCAGTTTTCAAATTATCTTGAAACAAATGTTACTGCATTATTCTCAGTTTGTAAAGAATTTGCAAAAAATAGTAAAACTGGTTCAATTGTAAATTTTTCTTCAACATATGGTCTTGTTTCTCCAAATCCAAAATTATATGAAGAATCACAAAAAAATATTGCATATTGTGTGTCAAAGGGAGCAGTGATTAATTTAACAAAATATCTGGCAGTTCATCTAGCACCAAATATTAAAGTAAATTGCGTAGTTCCAGGAGGAATTGAGTTTAATCAAAACCGCAAATTTGTTAGCAATTATTCTAAACTAACTCCGATGAAACGTATGATGAAGAAAACTGAATTAAATGGACTAATCAACTATCTTTGTAGTGAAAATTCAACCTATGTTACTGGAGCCACCCTAGTTTGTGATGGTGGTTATACAGTTTTGTAAATGATGGTATGGATGCAGATTTGATTGAGCGTTTACAGTCTTGTAAAAAAATTAGAAATATCGTGGTTTGTACGACGAATTCAAAAATTGATGATCCCCTAGTAAGTTTTTTACAGAAAGAAAGGATTTTAGTATTTAGAGGAAGTAAATCTGACATTCTTTATCGCTTTTTAGATGCGGCAAAGTATTTTGGAACAGAAATCATTATTGACGTTGAGGGAGATAAAATCTATACAGACGCCAAATATGTCGATTTAATTGTAAACACACTACAAAATTCAAATGTTGATTTTGTAACTGGGAATGATTCTTTAGGAAAGTTTGATCCAACGTTTTGGTTTCACGGGTTTGTTCCTGCCGGCTTTAAGGTAAGCGCTTTGGCAAAAATTTGCGAGTTGAAAAAAACTGACAACACAGAAACAGGATACAAAGAATTTTTTACATCAAATGATATAATAAAATGTAAATTTTTACTTCCAGGAACAGATATTATTATCCCAAAAAAAAATCGCTTTACTTTGGATTATCCAGAAGATTACGAGTTATATAAAAAAATTTTTCAAGAATTAGGTAATAATTTTGGTGTAAAAGATGTTATTAATCTAATTAAAAGTAAACCTGAATTACAAAAAATAATTGAACCTGCTATAGAAAAATGGGAAAAAAGTTACAAAAAAGATCTCACGAATTTTTCTTTATGAAAAATTCAAAAAATTAATTAAATGTTTTTGCTTAGTATATCCACAATAGTTTTAGATGCATGGCCTTGATTCGTCATATATTTTTGTAAAAATAAATTAGATTTTTCCATTATTTTTTTTCTAAAATCATTATCATATAGAATTTTTTTCATTCCGTTTTCGAGATCTTTAATCTCAGAAATACTAAGAACCGCCTCCGCCTTAATTATATCGTCATCATTAGCATAACTATCCGTTTGTAAGGAGATAACTGGTTTATTCATAGATATTGCATCAAGTGTAGTCGTAGAGTTGTTAAAAGTAATCAAAACCTCACAGTCATTAATTAATTTGTGAAGTTCAACATTTTTAATTATTTTAATTGACGGATCAATTTCATTAATTAAATTTTCAGCTAATTTAATTAATACCGGACTGGGATGGGGTTTTACGATTAATTTTTTTTCCGGTAATGATTTAACAATTCTGTAGACCTCTTTGATATATTCATCATATTTTATCTGTGAACCCGTGGTACATGAATCAGCTGAAATATAATGAGTTCCTGTAGTTGCTAAAAGAATTGTTCCTTTTTTATTATTATTCAGAGGAGAAAAATTGAAGAACTTGTCATGTCTAGGACTTCCGCTAACTAAAACATTAGTTTCTGAGTGGTTGTATGAAAGTGCATATCTCTTTGTTATTTCGCCCCACACAATTTGCTTATCACTCAATAAGGGAGTAGGAAATCTACCAAGAAAACGAGAGAATTTATCCCATTTTTTTGAATTTTGATATCTTCCATGTTGTAACATAAATGATGGTACTTTGAATTTTTTTCCCACTAGAATACACTCCTTTTCCTCTTGCCCTACTTCAGCCCATTGTAAAATTTTAGATATGTCAAATTTAGTAAATAATTGGTTAAGGAGATAAATCCTTTGAATAGATTCATTGAATCTAGAATCACAGATTTTTCTAAATGAGTTTTTGATAGATGGCCAAAATGAAAACTTGCCTATAGAAAAAAATTTTTCAAAAGATAAATCATCATTAAAAATATCTTGAATAGCATTATCTAATCTTTTTTGTGCAAATAAGATGTCAGATTTAACATATTTAGAAAATTTATTTAGATCAACTATTTTTGATTTTGAATTTTTTACAATGTTTAGTGATTTCTTGTTAGTTATTGCGGGCTTTCTCAAGTTAAGTAAAAGGAAGTTAATATTTTTCTTTTTAAATTCCATAAACATTTCTTCATATTGAATCGGATCAAAACTTACAAGTAAAATATTTTTTTTATTTTGAGGATCAGGTTCCAGATTATAAATTTCGTTTGTGAACTTCTGTATTGGATTTTTTATTCGAGAAAAAGTTTTTCGCGATAATTCAATATTCATTGGTATATTAGCTAAGTTAAAATTAACTCTAATATTATCATGATATAGACCAGGATTTTTTGTTATTACAAAATGAGTATGCTTAATTTTTTTGAAACTTGCAATTTTTTTTATATAATCGCCAAAATTTGTGAAATCAATAACTAAACTAGCTTTTTCGTTCTCCAAGATCTTTAAAATTACATGTGCCGTAAAGATTTGAAAATTTAGATAATGAAAAAGTTCATGTTCTAATAACTCCGGTAAAAAAATATCTTCAAATGTTAAAATTTCTTTATATGAGTCAAAACAATTTTTTATACAATTAATTGAATATGAATCAACTTTATCTAAATCCGTTGGTGTTAGTACGTCTTCACCAATTTTATGTGATAATTTCTTTTCGTCTAAAAGCTTGTGAGATTCGTAATCAAGAGAATATATTGTATGAGTAGAAGATTTCTCTATCTGATTTTGTAACTTAGAAAAATCTGTTCCGTTTTGCACCAGAAAAATAACCTTATTCATTTTTAGTTATTTTTCCATTTTTTCCAATCATAATCGTCAAATGTCACATCTTTCATTTCATCATCGTCTGGGTGCCATGCGGGATCAGCTAATGCCAAAACAGTTGATATTTCATTAGACAGATTAATGTGAGCTGAAGCAATATTTTTAGGAATTTGTACTAGAACGGGTTTTTCTTCACTAGATTCAATTTCATGAAAATTTCCCGAGTTATCTTTTGCTATGAAAACGACTTTTCCTCTTATACAAACAAAATAACTGTCGCGTTTAGTATGTAAATGAGGACCTTTGATTTCATAAGGATTTACGTGTGAAACATAGACCATTTTTGGGTGAGTTTTTAAGATATCATCCCAATCTCTCCAAACCACGGTTAATTTCCCATTGACATGACCATCATCAATATTCTTTGTTGGAAATGTTTCCAAAGGTATTCCAATAATATTTTCTTTAACCAATTCGACAAAGAATCCAAATATAATAATAAAAACATTGTTAATAATTAGTAATTCAAATCTATTAAGCGTAAGATTATTGTAGAGTATACCGAGATTTTGTATGATGTTAGATGATAAAAAAATCCTAATTACTGGAGGTACCGGATCATTAGGGGTTGCATTAACAAAAAAATTGTTGGAAACAAATGCCAAGATAATTCGAATTTATAGTAGAAATGAATCAAAACAGGTCGAAATGCAGGAGCGGTTCGATGATCCCCGTCTTCGTTTTTTAATTGGTGATGTACGTGATTTGGAAAGACTAACTAAGGCTGTGGAAGATATTGATATTGTTTTCCACGCTGCGGCATTAAAACATGTACCAATTGTTGAATACAATCCATTTGAAGCAATTAAAACAAATGTACTAGGCAGCCAAAATGTTATTGATGCTTGTTGGAAAGAGAATGTTGAAATTGCAGTTTGTATTGGAACCGATAAAGCAGTATCACCACTGAATACTTATGGTGCGACAAAACACTTAATGGAAAAACTTTTTGTAACTGCTAGTAATTATGTAAATCCAGTAAGATACAGAACAAAATTCCTAGCTGTCAGATATGGAAATGTTTTAGGAAGTAGTAATTC
>LUMJ01000427.1_pt1 | contig 12019 bp, 16 predicted proteins | sample 729631 | NCBI WGS metagenome assembly LUMJ01 (sample SAMN03860266, study PRJNA289734) | marine metagenome | biome: seawater column; feature: ocean; material: water; isolation source: Red Sea water column Station 22 - depth 500m | place: Saudi Arabia: Red Sea | collected 2011-10-15 | depth 500 m | reverse complement strand
GTATTAGATAAAAAAGAGCAATTAAACCAGCCGAATTTTATAAAAATATTAACAAAAATAATAGAAATTAGCGACAAAACTAGTAAATTTCTCTATAAAGTGTTTTAAATCGATATTTTATCATTCATGCCTAGAAGTTAAACCCCCACTATTAGATCAATGAATTACGAAGTAAGTGTCTTTTTCAAAAATAGCCGAAAAGAGGGGGGGTTTAACACTTGTTCGTAAATATGTAGGACAACCACAAAACCACCTAGCTAGACCATCCAGAAACCGATCATCTTTTTTAGATAGGTTCAGAAGCTAACCCCCCCTCTTTTTTGTGAAAAAATAGTGATCGGATGAAAAAATTTTGTGAAAAAAACACTGTAAATGAGCAAAAAATCGTGACTTCTACTACATAAGGCACAATAACATAGCGGAAAATTAATGGCAACATCTAAAGCCAAACGAAGTGCCGCTGCTAGGAAGGCAGCACGCACTAGAAAACGAAACGCCGCAAAGCGTAAAGCTGCTGCTAAGAAAGCAGCCGCTAAGAGAAAGAGAAGAGCATCTGCTAAGAAAGGTGCTAGACGTGGTGGCGCTAAGAAGAAAAAAGGCGGAAAGAGACGAAAAGCAACTAAAAGACGAAGATAGATAACTTTTTCGTTAAATCCGCCGCCTTTATTTTTTTTAATTATCTATTAAATTTTGTTGTAAACTATTTTGTTCTTACTGTGTGAATTTGATATATTTCTAAATTCGAATTTAGAAATATTAACTAATATCAGGCATTACAAAAATTTTTTCAGGCTTAATCTTGATAGTAATTCGTCTCTCACTTTCTTTTTTGTATGGGTATTCATCAGTTCCCATGTATTGTTTTGCTAGTTTGTTAATGTGAGTATAATCATAATCAGGAATTATTTGAACAACTTTACCTCTTATTGTTGTCATATTCAATGGGTTATCATGATCAACAACTGAAACTGCAACACGGGGGTCTCTCTGGATGTTTTTATGCTTTAATCTACCCTCTGCTGTATTTATCAAAATATATTCATCAGTATAATTTCCCCAAACTGGTGTTAATTGTGGTGAGCCATCCAAATTAATCGTAGCAATAAAAATAAGGTTTTTTCCCTGAAACAGTTTCCTTACTTTTAGATCCATGATCGCTTTAAGTAATTCTAATATTTAATCTACTGTTATTTTATAATATGAAAATCGAAATTCCGTTTAAAGGTCACAAAAACATATTATCATTGCATGAAAAGACCATAGAAATTACAAAGGATACTGAATTAACAGTTAATGGTGACTGTATTATAGGTACAAATTCCAATCTTGCATGTATAGATCTGCCAGAAAAATTCAAAAAAAAGATACAAAACCCGGATTCAACTATTGTATTTACTATTATGGCTGATGAACACTCATTTTCTATACGTGGAATGGGATCAGAAAAACTAACACTGAAGCATACAAGTGATATAGTATTACGGAAAAGTGCATTCACATGCTCTAGAACTATTGCTATAAAATGCGATAAAGCTTCAGATGATATACCAAGAACAATGGTAAAAAAACTTCAAAACCCAAGAACTAGTGGAAAGTTAATCATAGAAATAAAATGATTACTTTTTTTCTAACAAACTAGTTATGGATCTATTCATAATTTCCATAACAATGTAATTGTTATAGTTAATTTGTTGTATTTTTCGTGTTTTTGAAAAATTTTTTAGGATTGGGCCAATTACTTTAGCAAGCTTCGACGATGTTTTTGATATAATCTTTGAATAGTTTTTATCAAAATCCGTTGGTAATGTAAAATCTAGTAGCCTAGTAGATGAACCATAATATTTTGTTATTGCACCACGTGATTCTTCAATTTTAACTATTTCAATTAGGTCGGAATTTTTAAGGATTTCAATATGATGTCGTATTGTCGTAACTGCTTTTTTATAACCAAGTTTTTTAAGCCTGCGTGTTATTTGATTAACATTCAATTGTTTTTTATTTAATAACTGTACAATTTTTCCTCTAATTGGATCGTCAAGTGCGTTAAACACTGCATAATTTGCTACTATGGTTTTATCAACAGATATCTCTTTTTCCATCAATATTGACATACTATACGTGTAATTGTACTGCTAAAATGAGATTATGTTCATGTTTATTAACTATTAGCAAAAATATCTTAATGCTACTAATATTATTAATATATTACTAATATATTAGTAGTGGCTAAAAGTTTTAAAAAATAAAACCGAGCTAAAGCGTATAGCCAGTCAGCCGTTCATAAGCAACAACGTACCGTTGAGTCATCTTAGAAACTAAATCAGATGGAATAGAAGGAGCTATTGGCTCTTCACCATTAGAACGTGTATCATCAAATTTTTTCTGGTAACCATTTTCGGTCAACCAGTCACGCAGAAGTTGTTTATCATATGCTACTTGTGTTTTGCCAATATTGTATGCATCTTTTGGCCATAAACGAAATTCATCTGGACCAATTGAATCAGCCAAAATTATTTCATCATTTAATTTTCCAAATTCTAACTTTAGATCTGCTAGAATAAAACCAGAATTATCTGCAATTTCTGCCATTTTTTCATATATTTTGATTGATTTCCTTGATAGCCAATCATAATCAACGGGCGTAACAAGTTCCTGTGAAATAGCTTCTTCCTTATTTACCGGCATGTCATGTGTTGACTTAGTTGTAGGATCAAAAATTGGGCTTGGTAATTTAGCAGCAAGATCTGTTTGTGTACCGTCTTCTAATGAAATTTTTCCGTCCTTCCATCGTGAAACTAAACTGCCATAAAAATAACCACGTACAACACATTCAATTGGCAACATGTGTATTTTTTTTACCACAATTTCTGTATCTGATCTTCTATCTACAAAATGATTAGGTACGTCAAGTTTGTTAAACCAATACTCAGCAAATTTACAAAGAACTTCCCCTTTTTTTGGTATTTCATCCTTAAATTTTACATCATATGCTGAAACACGATTAGTAAATTTGAAAAGTAATTTATTGTCTTCAAGTTCGTAGATGTCCTTGACTTTACCGGAAGTTAGAAATTTCAATATTAATCAATATCTCTAGATTTAATTGACCTATAGATTATGAACCCATCATTCCAGGCATTGCAACTGGTTCCCTATATGCCTTAAAGACATAGATTCCATTATCAGCTGTAATAGTAACGTATTGAAGTGGGTTTCCATCAGGTGGTGATAAAATTATAGTCTTTCCAGGTTTTAGTGTTCCAATAAAATCCCTATCTCCTTCACCATAATCAACTGCAAGATTTGTTAATGTTTGACTGCCAGTATTCTGAATTGTTACTCTGGCAATAAGAAAAAGACTCTGTTGCTCTTTAGTAGGATCAACCAAAATTGAGTATGCGCCCTCTGTAGTAGAACCTGGAAATGCAAAGAAAATTAATACAGCAACAATAATTGTAGCGCCACCAATACCAGATCCAATTAAAATTTTATTTTGTGGTAAATTTGTTTTAGGCTTAGACGGAAGTGACACAATTATACAAAAATATTCAGCCTATTAAGATTTAAAAAAAAATCCTAGTCATAATTGTTGACAATATTTAACATTTTTCTTGCGTCAGTATTAACAGGAATAATTTCTTCTGTTACAATATTTACATGCCAAATATATTCTCGAATATCATCGTATGTATGAAAAGTAAAATTTACCTCATAAAATCCTACATTGTTTTGTTTCTGTATATCTACAACAGAAATTTTTAAAATAGTATCATTATGTTTGAGTATGTTTTCAGTTGGATAAGCATTTTTGATCTGTGTTAATATAATATCATATAAATTGAAACCATCGTTATCCTTACCTTGATACGACTTTACGAATTGCCAAACATCTTTTTGTTCATCACTTTCTAGATTTAGGGTAATCTTATTTTCCAAATCGTCAGATGGAATCATATCAGGAACAAAAAATACAACAAATACAACAGCGCATAAAAGATAAATGAATGATCTTTTCTTTAGAAATTTTTTGAGATCAGATTCCTTTTTTACATCATCTTTTTTATTAGAATCTGAATCTCGAACCATTTACTTGTGAACTAATATTAATATTAAAAACCTAACTTAGAATAAACGATTTTAATCGTTTATTCCTCTTGTTCAAGAAGCTTTTTTGCGCATTCCTGCTGTTGTTCAAATGAATGTTCTTTTAATGGTTTATGACAAATTTTACATAGAATATCATCTGCTTTCCCTGGTTTCGGTGGCTCGGTCATCATTTTAATTACTATTTTAGTTAATTATTGCAAAATAAATGTAGATATTTGTCAAATTTGTTAATTAAATATGGTGGAGGCAGCATGTAGAGATTATGGATTTGACTGTGATTTTACATCTGATAATGATCTTGATACAGTTGTAGATCAATTTGTAAAACATCTTGTAGATAAACATGGAATAAAATATGAAAGAGAAACGATCACTAAATACTTGTTAAATAAATAATCCTTATAATTCTCAATAAATTACATATGATTTTGTTCTGGTATAACAGAGATTGTTGTAGTAGTACTAACATTTTTTATATTTCTGATTTTTTTCGTCACTATTTTTTCAATATCATTATCTGTCCGCGCTACAATTTTTACAAGAATATCATAATATCCAAAAGTGCCTTTAGCTTCTTTGACTGAATCTAAATTTAACAAGTCACGTAATACCTCCATTTCATGGCCAATAGCACACTGTATAAGCACAAAAGATACGCTGATTTTATCCACCTTTCATTTCTTGTCGTGATTTGAATATTGGTTTTATTCCTAGCATCTCATAGTTTCCTGATGCACATGTAAAACACATTGAATCTACCGGAATGCCTACAGCACGAGCAAGATTTTCAGGATCATTATATCCTAGAAAATCTGCACCAATATCATGTCTAACTTTTTCAGTGATTTGTTGTTCTGAACATTCTTTATCCCCAACAAATGTTGCAAGCTCTTCTTGAGATGGAAAATCTATGCCCGCATAACATGGATATCTTATTGGAGGGTACGTGATAACCATACTAATCTTACGTGCTCCAGCTTTTCTCAACGCTTTGATAATTGCTTTAGAACTTGTTCCTCTAACTAAGCTATCATCAACAACAATCACATGTTTATCATTAATTATTTCTTTAATAGGAATTATCCACCTGTTAATTTCTACACGATCACTCTGATGTGGTTCAATAAAACTACGAAGTGGGCCCTTTTTGCTATAACGATCTTTTAACAGTCCCTCATCAAATTGTATTCCAAGCTCCTGTGCATAACCTAATGCAGCTGGTCGTGCAGAGTCAGGAACAGGAATTACTAGATCAGCATCTTTAATAGGAAATTTCTTAGCAAGATACTGACCAATTTTTTTTCGTGAAACATAGATGTTGGACCCCTGCATCGTACTTGATGGATGTGCAAAATACGTAAATTCAAATGAACAATGTGCTCTTGTTGTTTCTTTAGAAAACATCTCAGATTCGATACCATTTTTAGAAAATTTAATCAGCTCGCCAGGAGTTACATCACGTAACAATTTTGCGCCAATAGCTGATAATCCTGATGATTCAGAGGCCACAATATACGTTCTAATATCTTCTTTTTCTCCTAGAACAAGTGGTCTAAAACCGCGGGGATCACGCGCAGCAAAAACAGATGAATCATCAGAAAGAAAAGTAAAGCAATAAGAGCCAATCATTTCATTTTTTAGTATTCTTAATGCACTACTCATATTTCCTTTTTCTGCTATTAGTGAAACTAATCTTTGGGCAGCAACAAAAGTATCACTTGCATTTTGTGGTGTAAATGAACAACCGCCAACCATATTAGATAATTCCCCAACATTAGAAATTGTTCCATTATGGGCAATACACAAATCTTGAACTTTTAGCGGTTGTGCATTCTCTAAGTTGCTTTTTCCAATTGTAGAATATCTTACATGACCAATTGCTGATGATGATGAATACTCCTCAGAAATCTTTTTGAAATCAGTCGCTGATGCAGATACTAAACCTAATTTTTTCAAAGGCGGCTTGTTAGGAATAGCAATTCCCCACGCTTCTTGCCCCCTGTGCTGAAGTGCTCGTAATGAATCAATTAACATAGGAATTACATTTACTCCGTCTAAACTATAGATTCCCACAACACCACAATTTTCTTTAACCATGTTTTAACAAATCCTCCAATGAATTGAAATATTTTTTTTGTGCTATAGATACTGATAATTTAATCAAGTATTTTGATTTATGTTTAATTTGAATTTGATCGCCAAAAAATTCACCCAAAATAGCAAACGAAGATTTTTTCTTTGAAAGAAACTGCTTAACTTGATTAATATCATTTTTGGCAATAACTAACAAATATCGAGAATGACTTTCTGAGAATAGTAATTTTTCAATGCTAAGATCATTCTTGACTGGTAATTTTTCAATATCAATGTTACATCCTATATCACCAAAAATTGAAAGTTCTGAGATTGCAGTAATAGCTCCACCTTTAGAGCAGTCATGTACTGATTTAGCAAGTTTATTTTTAATTAATGATAATACGGTTAGCATGTTTGTTTTGGAATCTTTGAAATCAACAGTTGGACAGACACCTCCAACAAATTTATGAATATATTCATAATACTCAGAACCGCCAAGTTCATTTTTTGTTTCTCCTATGATTACTAAATAGTCACCATCAGATGGTGGAATAATTGTCAGAGGTGTTTTATCAATAATTCCTAAAACACCAATAAGCGGAGTTGGTTTTATTGGTCCTAATGTTGTCTCATTATAAAAGCTGACCTTACCACCAACACATGGAATCCTTAGAAATTTTGCATATTCGGTTAACCCCTCAATTGATTCCATGAATGTCCAAAATATTTCTGGATCCTCTGGATTACCAAACTGAAGATGGTCAACCATTCCAATTGGGTTTGCACCTGTACAAATGACGTTTCTACAGGCCTCTTCAAAACAACCAATTGCGCCCTGCCTAGGATCAAGATAACAATGTTTTGGATTACCATCGATTTTTGCAGAAAGAAATTTACCATTATCCAATCTTAAAACTGAAGCATCAAAACCAGGCTTTACTGATGTTCTAATACCAACCTCATGATCATATTGACGAAAAACCCAGTCTTTACTCACAATATTAGGACTGGCCAATAACTTTAGAACTAATTCTGAATAATTCAAAATTTTTTTAACTTTCCTTTCTAATCCGATATTCTGTAAATATTTTGGTTTAGTTTTTTGTCTATCTAATAACGGTGCGCGTGCAACAAATTCTGCTGGTAATAATGCCAGTGTTTTTCCCTCCTTTTTTACATGCATCATTTTATCATCTGTTACATGACCAATTACAGAACAACTAATTCTGAATTTTGTACAAATCTGTTTTAGTTTTGGTAATTTTTTCTTATTTGTAATAACTAACATTCTTTCCTGTGATTCTGAAATCATTATTTCGTAAGGCAGTAGTTGTTCCTCCCTAGTATGAACACTATCCACATCTAGTTCTATTCCAATACCAAGACTCTCAGCAGTTTCAGAAATCGCACATGATAGTCCGCCACCGCCTAAATCTTTCATGGCATTAATACATTTCTCATTTCTTGCTTCAAGAATTGCTTCTATAATTAATTTTTCAACAAATGGATCAGGAATTTGTATCGCAGAACGGTTTTCATTTTCCAATGAATCTGATGCGAATTGTGAGCCGCCTATTCCATCACGACCTGTTGAGCCACCAATTAAGACAACTAAATCACCTTTGTTTGCGTGATTTTTTATTAGTTTGTCCTTTTTCCCAAAACCAATAGCGGCAACATCAACTAATGCATAATTTTTGTAACATTGATCAAACTCAACTTCTCCACCAATTGTTGGTATTCCAAGACAATTTCCATAATCAGCTATTCCAGAAACCGCATTTTTAAAAAGCCATTTTGCATTATTATCATTTTCAATATTTCCAAAACGTAATCCATCAATTAGTGCAATAGGTCGAGTTCCAGCTGATAAAATATCTCTAATAACACCACCAACTCCAGTGGCTGCACCACCATATGGCTCAACAGCAGATGGATGATTATGACTTTCAATATGTACGGTTACAACATAACCATCCCCAACATCAAGAACGCCTGAATCAAAGCCTTTTTCATTAATTACATTTGGTCCGGTAGTTGGTAACATTGTAAGATGCTTTTTAGATGATTTGTAAGAACAGTGTTCAGACCATTCAGCTGCAACTATCTGCTGTTCCATGTCATTTGGTACTCTACCAATTTTTCTGTTTAACAATTCAGATTCCTGAGCAGTCAGACTCATTTTTTCACTCCAACTGTTTGCAGCAAAGATTGAAAAATTAACGAGGATGGTTTACTGTCAATTGGGTTAATTGCTGGTTCAACTGCTCTTTCAGGGTGAGGCATCATACCAACTACATTTCTTCCCTCATTGCATATTCCTGCAATGCCCAAGGATGAACCATTTATGACCTCATCATATGTAAACACTATTTGATCATTATCATGTAATTCAGAAAGAATTTTTTTGTCAGCAAAGTATTTCCCCTCACCATTAGCTATTGGGATAGGAATTTTCTGACCTTGTTTCAGTTTAGATGTGAATGCTGTATTATTATTTTGGACTATTAGATTAGTCCATTTACACATAAAATTCAGTGAATTGTTCTTCAATAATACACCAGGTAAAAGACCCGATTCTACAAGAATTTGAAACCCGTTACATATACCAAGAACAGGTACTCCTCTTTTTGCTAGTTTTTTGACATCAGAAATAATAGGACTATGAGCTGCAATTGCACCTGCCCTAAGCCTATCTCCATATGAAAAGCCACCGGGTAAAACTACTGCATCAATATCTTTAGGTAGATGTTTTTCATGCCAATAATATTTAGTATCTAATTTAAAGACGTCAGATAATACATGAAATACGTCCCTATCACAATTACTGCCGGGAAAAACTACGACACCAATCTTCACATATTTTATTATCATCTCGCTTTATTAAATCAACACAACAGTTTTTAGCGAAAAAATGAACGAATGTATATGGGTCAAATTAGAGATATTATGCAAAAAAATATCATTACTATAGAAAAAGATCAAACTATACTTCAAACGGCCCGACTAATGAAAGAAAACGATATTAGTTTTGTAGTAATAGTTGAAAATGAAAATCCAATTGGTGTTTTGAGTGAACGAGACTTCGTACAAAAATTCTGCATTGATAATAAGAAACCGGATGAAATAAAGATTTCAGAAATAATGTCCTATAAGTTTAGGTCGGTAGAACCGACTACGGAAATCGAAGATGCTATTCAAAAAATGCTGAATAACAATATAAGAAGATTATTAGTGCTTGATAATCAAAAGCTTGTGGGTGTTATCACACAAACTGACTTGGTAAGTTATTTACGTGATAAATTATTAGTTGATGAGACAATAAAAAATGTACAAAAATAATAAAATCAATTATCAAAAGCTTCAATAGTTACTTTACTTACCAATGGATTAAAAATTCTTAATTCATCACAAAGTTTTTGGACTGTTTCTTCAGCTAATTTTTTACTTCCTTCCTTTATTTGGAATTTTAATATTTTGCCAGAACGAATTTTTGATATTGAAGAATAACCACCTTTCAAAACTAGATCGTTTAGTATGGTTTCGCCCTCAGGATCACTAATTCCAGGTTTATTTTCAATGACTACGTGAACTGTGTATTTCCCCATGCTCATTTTTCTTATTAAAACATAATATGTTTATCCTAGAATTCTAACGCTTCTTGTATGGGCTCAAAGAAAAAAAAGAAATCTAGACAGTATAAAAGAAAAATTGGTAGAGCAAAAAACCGTTCGGCATGATATATTCTTTGGAATATTTTACTATTTTTGTGATGCAGCGGTTACAAATGCTTTGAATGTTCCTTCCGGAAATCCTGGCCTGCTGCTAAATTCTGGATGAAATTGTACGCCAATGAAGAATTTATGAGATGGAACTTCTAATATTTCCATTCTTTTTCCATTATCACTCTCAGCAGAAAAATTCATTCCATTTTTTTGGAATTCCTCTCTATACTTAATATTAAATTCATACCTATGCCTATGCCTCTTGTGGATTGTTTCCGAGTTGTAAATTTTGTATGCTAATGAATCTTTATTCAAATTAATTTCATTTGCGCCAAGACGTAATGAGCCGCCCATATTTGATACTCCTTCTTGTTCTGGTAAGAGAGCAATTATGGGATGTTTTGTATCCGCAGATATTTCAGTTGAATTTGATCCCTCAAGTTTACAAATGCTTCTTCCAAAAGCCACAGCAGCTAATTGGAATCCAAAACAAATTCCTAGAAATGGTATATTTTTTTCAAGTGCAAAGATAGATGTATTAATTATTCCTTCAGATCCACGCGTACCAAATCCACCAGGAACTAAAATTCCTTGATACTCTGAAAGTTTTTTGATATTTCCGTTTAATGTTTCTGAATCAATCCAATCTATACTAACGGTAGAGTTGATAGATGCTGAAGCGTGCTTTAGTGCTTCATTTACGCTAACATAACTATCTGCTAAAGTAACATACTTTCCAACCATTGCAATTTTAATAGGATTTTTTATTATTTGTAAAGAATTCACAATTGTATTCCAAGTATCCCAGTTTTCTGAGGCATTAACATATCCTACTTTTGCAAATTTCTTAAAAATTACATCAACTAATTTTTGCTCATACAGCATCTGTGGTATCATAAAAATAGATTTTACGTCATGACAAGAAAATACATCACCTGAAGATACGTTAGTAAACATAGAGATTTTTTTTCTCGTTTTTTCTAATAGTGGTACAGTGCAACGAATACATAACAAATCTGGCTGAATACCAATCCTTCTTAGTTCTTGGACACTATGCTGTGTAGGCTTTGTTTTTTGTTCACCAACAACATCTAAAGATGGAGCCAATGTAACATGAACAAAAATAACATTATCAGATCCTTCCTCTAATCTAATTTGTCTTAAAGCCTCTAAGAATGGAAGGCTTTCTATGTCGCCAACAGTACCACCACATTCAACAATCAATACATCAAGATCTTCAGCGTTTACTATAGCTCTAATACGGTTTTTGATTTCATCAGTTACATGTGGTATTATTTGAACACATGCACCCAAGTATTCACCTTTTCGCTCTGATTCAATTACCTTAGAATAAATCTGTGCAGTTGTGATATTATGTGACATTGGAATATTTTGATTAAGAAATCTTTCATAACTTCCAATATCCATATCACACTCACCACCATCTTCCGTGACAAATACTTCACCATGAGCAATAGGATTCATTGTTCCAGCGTCAAAGTTTAGATACGGATCAATCTTCACACATGAAACTTTTTGGTTTGATAACAAAAATAAACTTAGTCTGCATAGATGTGTAAGTATTTTCCCATTTATGTAGCTTTACCTAAATTCTTGTATTCTTTTTCAGTTTTTTTGTGTATTCTGTAATTTTATTCTGTAATTTAGATGATGGTGTATTTTCAATAATCTTAAGATTAGCACTTCCTACAATCACTGCATCCACACCAGCCGAAACATACTTTTTCACATCAGCCGGGGTTGATATACCAAATCCAATTCCTATAGGTAGTTTTCCATCAACAACTTTTTTAGCATTTTTTATTGCATCTATAGTATATTTGTGAATTTTTGTTTGTACGCCAGTTGTACCAAAAACCGCCACCATATACAAAAAGCCTGTACTGGCTTTTGCTATTTTTCTCAGCCTAGCATTGTTCGTGTTTGGCGATACAAGGAATATAGTAGTAAGTTTATTTTTTTTAGCAGATTTGAGATAGTCCTTTGATTCTTCAATAGACATATCCGGCAAAATTAGACCATCAATGCCAGCTTTCTTTACTTTTGACATAAATTTTGTATAACCATGTGTATAGAGCACGTTGGTATAT
>LUMJ01000742.1_pt1 | contig 12043 bp, 12 predicted proteins | sample 729631 | NCBI WGS metagenome assembly LUMJ01 (sample SAMN03860266, study PRJNA289734) | marine metagenome | biome: seawater column; feature: ocean; material: water; isolation source: Red Sea water column Station 22 - depth 500m | place: Saudi Arabia: Red Sea | collected 2011-10-15 | depth 500 m | reverse complement strand
TAAATTCATAATTTCTTTCCATTTTTTTTTATTTAGTTCATATAAACTTACAATGTTCCTATTAAAATCACAAAATAAAGTACCATTAGTACCAACTATCTTGCAACTTCTTTGTGCTGGTCTTTGAAATAAATCCAGATGAACTTCTGCAATTATATTATTTTTAAATCTTAATGAGATAGAGGATAGATCCTCTGAATCAATGTCAAGATCACTAAATTTTCCTGTAATGGCAGAAACTTCTTTTACGTCACCGAATAACCAGTATAAATAATCAATTTCATGAAGACATGTTAGAACTACTCCACCACCAAGCGTATTATTGCTAGAGTAACTTTTTCTATAATCTTCTTCGGGATGCCAATCAGGTAAGTATGAACCCTTTTCAGCATTAACATAGATCACGCGACCAATTTTATTTTTTGAAAGTAATTGCTTAACTTTTATCAAACAAGGATGAAATCTGAGATTAAAACCCATCAGTGTTATAATTTTATTTTTTTCTACAAGTGAAAGTAGTGTAGTTATATTTTTTAAGGAATTAGATAGTGGTTTTTCAATAAGTAGATGGCAGTTATTTTTAGCTAATTTAATTGCAGTTTGAACATGAAGATTACTGGTGTTGCAGACAAAACCAATTTCTGGTTGGTTTTTTAAACACTTTTCAAGTGAAGGTAAATTTTGTATTCTTTTGTTATTTTTTAGATTCTTAATATTATGTTTTGTAGATAGGAATATTTCAGCATTTGATTTATCTAAGAGATTTTTGCAATGACGCTGACCCATGGAACCAAATCCAACTATAATTACTTTCAATGAAATTCTAAATTACTAATATTAAGCTGCTTTTAATTAATTACTTTGAAATCATACTTTTTGGTCATCCATCTTTTGGCTATAATCAACTTCTAATTTCGTAACTGTGCTTAAATGTAATATTCTTTTTTATCCTAGCCAAAATACTCTAAGGAGAAAATATCTACAATGAAATAGTAACAGAGATAAAAGAATGAGATAAAAAAAATTATGGGTTTTATAATTTGGATGACTGGTCTTCCCTGCTCTGGTAAAACTACAATAGCTAGAAAATTATCAAAACACATATCCAATCTTGCAGTATTAGATGGGGATGAAATGAGAGAATGGTTATCTCCTAATGAAGATTTTTCAAGGAGTAGTATCAACAAGCACAATAAGAAAGTAGTTAATCTAGCAAAATTGCTTTTGGATCATAATGTGCCTGTATGCGTCTCAAAAATTAATCCTTTTGTTGAAGACAGAGAAGATGCTCATAAAATATTAAAAAATCACAATTTTATTGAAGTTTACATTAAATGTTCTTTGGAAGTATGTGAAACTAGAGATGTAAAAGGTATGTATAAGAAAGCTCGTAGTAATGAAATTAATAATTTTATAGGAATTCATGTTAACTATGAACCACCCACAAACCCTCAATTAATTGTAGACACTGAAAATTCTCCAATTGATAATAGTATGCAAATAATACTAGATTATCTAAACGAAAACAAAATAATTAAAAATCCGGCATAAAATAATTTGAAAGTAATTTAATTTTTTAGATCATGAAAAATAAACCGCCATTTAGCAATATTTTACCTGAAACTAATTTAGCTATAGAGGCTGCAATGAAGGCAGGTAAAGCAGTTATCGAAGTTTACAAAAATAATTTTTCTTACCAAGTAAAAGATGATAATTCTCCAATAACCGAAGCTGATATCAAAAGCAATGGGATTATTCAAGAGACACTTTCAATCACTAACATACCAATTCTTTCTGAGGAAAATGTAGATGATCTAGTACGATTAAAACATGAAAAAATTTGGATTGTAGATCCGTTAGATGGTACATCTGATTTTGTTGAAAAGACGGGCGAATTTACTATAATGATTTCATTAGTACAATCAAGTAAACCAATTTTAGGAGTGATTTATTGGCCAACAGAAGATAAATTGTATGTTTAATCAGAAAGGAAGCTCTCTCAAAGTATTAGATGTTTGTAGCGGTAAGGCAGAAGTTTATCTTACAACTACAAACAAAATAAAACAATGGGATACATGTGCCTCACACTGCTTAATTTCTGAATCTGGTGGAAAAATAACTAGCATGTATGGTGAAGATCTTGAATTTAACACTGAACTAATTAATCATGAGAATGGTCTTTTGGTAACAAATGGATTAATACATAATAAAATAGTAAAAAAATATTCAGAATTTCTTAACTCCCAGTCTCAATCTAAGTAGATATATTCAATTTTTGTACCAATAAGTAAGATCCATGTTTAATAATTTACTTAATTCATTAATTTCTGGTTCAAGTTCTATACACAATTTTTTTCTTAAATCTGGATCAATTTTAGGTCTAGAATAGTTTGGGCTATTTAAAAACCAATAAGCTTGTTGAATCTTTGGAATCTTACTCAGTTTGGTTTTAAGTTTACTTCCTGCTACTTTGTTTACTATTTTTTGTACAGATTCACTCCTTAAACTACGAATTTGGTTCATATGTTCAAAAGACGGTTTAAAATTAGGATTGATTTCCAAAAATTCACAAAGTTTTCGGAATCCTTGTTCTGTATTATTAATATAATCTTCGAAAATAATTATATGAATTTTTTCAGCACTGAATAAATCTAAATATCGTTTAACTTGTTCAGTATACTTTGCAATATCTCTATAAAAATAATGGGGATGAAATTTGCCTGGGAAACGATTATTTTCTTGTTTTCTTTTTTCTTCCGCTTCTAAAGCCTTTTCAAAGCTATCGTATTCCTTGAAATCACCTCTAAAAAAATTAGAGTTGTATACAGAGTACATCACGTCAATTGGATTTCGTAATGATATGATTATTTTAGCATGAGGAAAAAATTGTTTAATTTCAGAAGCCGATGTTGGACATAATAAATTATCAACTTGAGTTTCACCTAATATTTTTTCGTTTTTAGCTTCTGCATATTGAGCTAAATATTCTTCCTTAGTTTTCAAAATAGGATTAAAACCAAAAATTGTGGAAATTCCACTATACATTTTGGGTATTAAGAAAACATCAGGGTGTTGTTGTAATTGGTATTGCAATGAAGTAGTACCTGATCTCGTTTGACCTACTATAAAGAAATCTGGTTCTCTCATCAAATATAATTTATATAAAATTCACTTTTTTAGGTTTCGCAGTACTTGTTCATTTGATTTGTGTTCTTTTAATATTTATACTTGGTACGAAAAAGCATAGAGATTTGAATTCAATAATTATAGCAGGTGGTCCTGGCTTTCGGTTAAACCCATTAACAAATGAGATTCCGAAATGCATGGTAAAATTATTTGGAAAAAGTTTACTTGAAAGACAGATTAACGTTTTAAGGAAAAGTGGAATTTCTGATATTACAGTAGTCACAGGATATTTGAGTGAATTAGTAAATTACCCAAATATCAATTTCATAAAAAATGAAAATTATAAGACCACAAACATTAATGAAGGCCTATTCTGTGCAAAAGAGAAACTAAATAATTCAATAGTATGTTATGGGGACATAATTTATGAAGAAAATGTATTAAAACAATTGTTACAGTTTAATGGAGACATTGGAATAGCTGTAAGGTCAGATTGGGAAGAATCATACAAAGAAAGAACAGATCACCCCACTTCAGAAGCTGAGAATGTATTAATAGAAAATAAAAAAATTATAAAAATAAAAAAAAATATTGTAAAGAAAAAACTAGACCAACAGTTAACAGAATTTTTAGGTATGATGAAAATTTCTAAAAAGGGATCAGAAATTTTGTTGAACAAGTATAATGAATTACAGGAATTTCGTCACAAAAAATTTCATAATGCTTCTTCGCTAGATACTGCTTACATTACGGATATGTTACAGGAATTAATTGATTCTGGGATTGAAATTAAGCCCATCGTTATACACAATACAGGACTTTGAAATTGTAAAAAAACGATTAGCTAATGTGAAATTTTTTACTTCGTAATTTTTTAGTGATTAATTCCATCGTTGAATTCATTAAATGAATAATTTATGAAAGATACATTATCTGTTAAAAGACAAAATATGATTACAGTTAGTTTTTTCCTTTTGGATCAAACCATTGCATAGTTTCAGAAATAGCTCTTTCAGTATTTTCTTTTTCAATATGAGATAATTCAATTTGAGGATCACCAGTCATTTTTCCACCTATTCTTAATATTAGTAATTTTCCTTTCCCCCTAAAATTATGTTTCAGAAATGGTTTGATGTACATTGAATCTCCAGGATCAATAATTTCTTTGTAATTTTTGTCATTCAATGTCCAATTAATTGTCACACTCATTTCTCCAACATTATACACATACTGATGTAAGCCCGCTGAAAGATCCAAGTCATTATTATCAGTTTTTTGAACCATCATTTCAAAAGCTTTTGAGTATGGTAAAGCTCTTGTGAAGGCTAATTCTCTCAATTCATATGCTTTAGTAGATTCAGGATAATACCATTTTTTACATTCATTGTGGTATTTAATCACAATTTTATTTTCTATAATGTCATTTGGTAGTAAATCTCTGGTGTTTACATTTAGTGCATTTGCAAGTTGTTCAAATTCTGTATACGTTGGAACCAGTTTACCATTTTCAAATTCATGTAATTTATCTAATGTAATAGTTGATCGTTTGGATAACTCGTTAAGGGAAAGACTAGCTGCTTTTCTATGAAATTTGAATAAAGAAGAAACCGCTTTGTTTTTTGATGAAAAATCTAATACGAATTCTGAGCCCAATTTAGAGGAAATTGAAGATAGTTCTTGCTGGGAATCACCCTTAAGTTTATTCCCATATGTAAGCGCTAAGATCAAACCATTTTGTTTTGCACCTTTTCGTGTAGTGAAAGTATGAGGTGCAAAAGGATTGACGTACATTGAATCACCAGTGTTCATTATTGCTACTTTTTTTTCTCCACTAGATGATTTGTAATAGAAATTTACTTCTCCAATAAAATATGTGAATTGATGTATAAAATGACCGTTATTCCATTGAGCTGTAGGATTGTCAGGTTCATTATCTTCAACAGTGCATAATTCCATAATCCACTCGGGCCTAAAATGACAGTTTGTACTCATCACAGTATCTCTATATTCATAATATGGTTTTCCTGCCCTATCCATGATTCTTTTACTTTTTTCTGAATCTTTTGCCCTCATGATTTTTATTCCACTGGGACAATCATCACGATTTATGTAGAAATCCCTAGCATTTACAGGCCATATCTTTATTGCCAGATTAACAAGATCTGAAGATATTTCTTTTTTTCCGCTAATTATAGAATTTATTTCATCTTCAGAAATTCCTAATTCTTTGGCAGCGTCCTCAGGTCGTCTCTTTAAATCATTTAAAATTCCTAAAAAATTCCTTCCAGATCTGATTAAATCTAATTCAAGAGCATTTTCTTCCCTTGTTTCCATCACATGGAACGTACTATTTCTGTAGTTATTATTTTGTTCTATAAATTTCAAAGATAAGTTGAACGAATTGATTGATTTTTGTAATCAAAATAATGTTATGTTATTGCGTATTATCAAAGTTATTTTTAGTAGTTCAGAGAAACGTATAGCATAATATAATAAATAATTTAAAAAAAATGAAAGTATGGTGAGAACTAAAAACTCAGATTCTTCTTCACGTCTAAGAAGACTATTCCGTTACTATGGAATAAGAAATGCAATCACAATGCTTTTTTATCGTTATATTGGAATAATTAAATCACATTTTATCAACATTGAAAAATCTCGAATACTTGTAGTTAATGGTTATAAACTTGCAACCATGCCAAACGACAAAGGAATTTCTAGCGAACTTATAATGTATGGAATTCATGAACCGTTGACAACCGCCATCATAAATAGTGAAATTAAAGATGGTATGACATGTCTTGATATTGGTAGTAATATTGGATATTTTGCTTTTTTAGAAAGTCAATTAGTAGGACCAACCGGAAAGGTGTTGGCAATAGAACCATCCCCATTAATTTTCAAAATGTTACAACACAATGTAGGTTTACAAGAACATTCCAATTTCGAATTATTCAATTTTGCATGTGGGAATGAAAATGGAGAAGTTAATTTTTGCACTAGTAACTCATCAAATTTGTCAAGAATTGAGAATTTAGAGATTTCTCATAATGATAGTACTATTAATATTTCAAAAGTGGAAATAAAGACAATCGACTCGTTTCTAAAAAATAAAGATCTTAATAGGCTTGATTTTGTTAGATTTGATACTGAGGGTTTTGAGTTTAAAATTTACCAAGGTATGCAAGAAACTATAAAAAAATACAAACCAATGTTATGTTTTGAGCTCCATAAATCATTTCTTGGTTTAGAAAAAACATTAGAGTTTCTTAAAATACTCCAAAATGATGGATATGAAATAAAATATTATGTATCCGGGTTAAATTCAGCGAAATTCAATGATATGAAATATGTAAAAAAAATCAGTGTAAATAAACTGATTGATAAAATTAAAAATGATATGGTTCCTGGTGGATTTGAAGTTTTTCTAACGAATAATAATTAAAAGGAAATTTAAAACAATGTGAATAGAATAATTTAATAATTTTTTGTTAAGTATTTGCAACGACCATTATTGTATCACAAATTAAATTATCAATTAAGAATTGCTTGTAATTTTTTTCTATCCAGTTTAGTTCAGTAGGTAAAGAGTAGCTTGGATTTTCCATTTGAGGTTTGCCTTTTAACTTCCAATGAAAAAAATTCTCGATGCCATATCTTTGTACACCAACTACCCTTATGTTTTTAAAACCACTTTTATGAATAACATTTTTCAAAATTTTAGGGTTAAAATAATGAATATGTGCTCTTTCCCAGTAAAATTCTTTATAGAATCTGTTTAATTTTAAATGGAAATCATCAGAATTTGGGACTTCAATCAAAATTTTTCCTTTTGGTTTAAGTAATTTTTTAGTATTTTTTAACAATGTAATTGGATCAATGATATGTTCTAACGTATGAAACAAAACCACGATATCAAATTTATCAACTGTGGGTATTTTCTCATTAATATTAATATCATATACTGGTACGTTAGAATTTTTTTTTGAATATTTTCTTTTTTCTTTTGAAATATCAAATCCTATAATATCAAAACCATTTGTTTTCATTATTTCAAGGAAAAAACCATGCCCGGATCCAATTTCTAGCACTCTGGTTTTCTGTGGAATAATTTTTGTTATGAATTCATATCTACGCATGTTATCGGGCATCATTTTTTTTCTGGCTCTTTTTATTGAACCAACATCATTGATGTTCTTGTCTTGAAGATTTTCATCGTAGAATTTCTTTTCATCATTTAAAGTTGGAATAGGAAAAATTTGTATGTGATTACATTTAAGGCATCTAATTATCTTATGTTTTTTTGAATCTCTTGTTTTTTTAGAAATTAACTGAAATTTTTCGTTTTTACAAAGAATACACTTTTTTTTAATCAAATTGTCACCAGAAATTATAGAATGTATTCATACATTTATTTTAAAAGTATAATCACTGCTTAGCTCTTAATAATAATAAGCGCAGACCTAATTTACAAATATGATCGTTATTTATGGAGTGTTGATTCATGAAATTTAATATATTTTTGATGGTAATCGATAGCCTCCAAGCTAGAAAATTCTATGGGAAAAAAACCTCGCTTACTCCCAATATTGATAGTTTAATAAAAAAAGGGACATATTTTGAAAATTTAATTTCTACATGTGATACATCTTTACTGTCACTTACAAGTCTATTTACGGGTAAACATGCATTCAAAACAGGGATTCGTTCACCGAGATACAATAAATTAGACAATAATATTATGACCTATTTTCAAATTTTAAAAAAATCTGGTTACCATCTATTTGCTCATAGACCTTCGGTAGAAGAAGCTGTTGGACTTATGCCAACTTTTGAAAATGATGATTCAGATTATTTTTATGATCATGACTTGAATAATGGTTTAGGAAAGCAGATTTTGGATAAATTAGATTCTAATTTACCAGAGCCATGGTTCTTTTACACTCATTGTAATGATCTACATTTTCCAGTAGATACTCCAAAAGAATTTGATAATGAAAAATATGGTGAAAGTAAATATGAAAGAATGATATCATCAATTGACTCATGGGTTGGAAAGTTTGCTGAAAAAATTGATTTGCAGAAAACACTTTTTATAATTACAGCAGATCATGCTTGTTTCGTTACATCTTCTGCCGTTAATAATAAAGTAATAAACTTTGAAGTTGATGCTGATAAACATAAAATAAGTAGAAAAATCAATAATAGGCTTCCCGAAAATCTTAAACGGCTGAGAACAAAGGTATTTTTTGCACTAGAAAATATCAGAAAACAAAGGAAAAAACAAATATTAAAAAAATTAAATTTGAAACCTCATGAGAAGCGTGCACTTTTATGGCAACGTGGAGATTTAGACAAAACTCTTTTTGATGATCAAGTACATATCCCATTATTACTGGTAGGTCCTAATACACCAAAAGATAAAAAAATACAACATCTAATCAGACAGGTTGACATATTTCCTACCATATTGGATTTATTGGGAATTTCAGCTAAGAATGAACCTGATGGTGCAAGTCTTATCCCACTAATACAAGGAAAAACTATGAAAGAATCACCTGCCTATATGGAATCAACTCCCCTAATTCAAAAAAAATCAAATAATGTTATAGGAATTCGTACGTCGAATTATAAATATTTTAGAGATAGTGATGATCCCAAAAAAAGAATTCATCTGTACGATTTAAAAAATGATCTATTTGAGGAAAAAAATATTGCTGAAAGTAATGTAGAAGTTGTTTCTGAAATGGAAAATATTTTACAAACATTAATCAATGAAAAAATTACTAAACCTGATGAAGAATTTTCAGAGGAAGAGGCTAAAATGATTGAGGATGAACTTCAAAAACTGGGGTATATATGAACACTAATTTTTTATTTGTTACAATTGATTCTCCAAGTGGTGTCAAATTTGAATAATTTACGGAATAAATTAAAGGAACAACCAATTCTGACGGTTGGTGGCGCATTTGATGCCATGTCTGCTAAATTAGTGGAATTAAGTGGTTTTGATGCAATATGGGCAGGAAGTTTTGCAATATCTGCAACTCACGCTCTGCCTGATGCTAGTATTCTTACCATGACAGAATTTCTTGGAGTAGCATCTAATATGGTTGAGGCATGTAATATACCAATTATAGCGGATTGTGACACTGGTTTTGGCGGTCCTGGTAATGTTAGCCACATGGTAAAAAAATATGAAAATGCGGGAATCTCTGCTATCTGTATAGAAGATAAAACATTTCCTAAAAAGAATAGTTTTCTTGAAAATGAGTCTCATGATTTGTTACCAGAAAAAGATTTTGTTGCAAAAATCATTGCAGCAAGGGATGCTAAACAGAATAATGATTTTATGATTATAGCAAGAACTGAAGCACTGATTGCTGGATTGGGAGTTAAAGAAGCAATAAATCGAGCAAATGCTTATGAAACAGCAGGAGCTGATGCTCTTTTAATTCATTCAAAACAAAAGAATACGGATGAAATTTTTGAATTTACAGATTCTTGGCAAGGAAATATTCCATTAGTGGTAGTACCAACGGCATTTCCTAACGCTAAATTAAAAGATTTATCTGAACATAAAATTAGAATAGTTATTTATGCAAATCAAACATTAAGATCTGCACACTCATCAATGTCAAATATTTTAAAAAAAATAAAGGATGAAAAATTACATGAAGTTGAAAATGAAATGTCATCTATGGAGGACATTTTTAAATTACAAAAAACATATAGTATAGAAGAAAAAGAAAAAGAAATCGAGAAAGAACTAAAAAAATTAGGTTATATCACTTGAAAAAGAATACCCAAAGGAAGATTTTTGATTTTTTTGTCAAGAAAGGATTTAATGATTTTATTGGAGTACCAGATTCTACCTTTTCTGAATTTATCAGACATGGATTGAAGAAAAATAAAATTATCATCACAACTAGAGAAGAAGAGGCTATTGGTGTGGCTACTGGCATATCTTTAGCAAGAAATTTTTCTCTGGTTTTTATGCAAAATGCGGGATTTGCAAACACGTTAAGCACTATCGCCTCATTAGTTCAATTATATCAAATTCCTATAATTTTTCTAATTGGATGGAGAGGATATCTGAAAATAGATGCGCCAGAACATATCAAAATTGGCCAAATCCAACCAAAATTATTAAAGGCATTATCTCTTGAAACTAGAATAATTTCTGAGAAAAATTGGCGGAAAAATTGTCAATGGGCATTTAATAAAATTACTCACAATAGACCTTGTGCATTAATAATTAGGCGTGAAACATGATTAGAAAGGATGCAATAAAGATTACATCAAAACTGGTGGGTGATGCTCCAATAATTTCAGCCAATGGATTCATTAGCAGAGATTTATTTGAGGTAAATGACAAAAATTCGAATTTTTATATGATTGGTTCTATGGGATTAGCTTCTTCAATAGGATTAGGAATCGCATTAAAAAAAACAAAGAAAAAATTGTATATTTTTGATGGTGATGGGAATATAATGATGAATTTAGGAACGCTTGTTACTATAGGATCGTTAAAACCAAAAAATTTAGTACATATTGTCTTTGATAATAATTCACATGAATCAACTGGTGGTCAACCGACAAATTCTAAAAATATCAAGATTGATAATATAGCCAACGAAACGAACTTTAAAACATTTCAAGTAAATACAAAAGATGAACTAGAAAAAACTTTGAAAAAAATCAAAAACATGGCAGGACCTATATTTTTACTTATCAAAGTGAGTAAAAGTAAAAGGGTTAGTAAAAGAGTTAGTATTACACCAACGCAGATAAAAACTAGATTTATGAATTCCTTGTAATGAATTCCATGAAAGCTATCATTTTAGCAGCTGGTTCTGGAACAAGATTAGAAAAATATACCAAAAAACTCCCTAAAGCTCTAGTTGATGTAAATGGCAGATCAATAATAGAAAGACAAATTTCTTTGTTACAAAAAGAGGGAATTACAGAGATTTATGTGGTGCGTGGATACAAAAAAGAAAAGTTCACTTTTCATAATGCAGAATTTATTGATGATGATCATTATATGAAACATGATCAATTAGGAAGCTTGATTACTGCAAAATCCAAAATATCTGGTAATGTATTAATCTTATTTGCTGATATTTTATTTGAAGATACGATACTAAAACAAATTCAAAGTATCAAAGCAGAAGTTGCTATATCTGTAGATCTAAATTGGAAAAATTCCTATGAACTACGTACGGATAATTATGCATCAGAAGCTGATAAAGTATTAATTAATAATGGAAAAATAATAGAAATTTCAAAAAATATTCAAAGTGAAGGAACTGATAAAGATATTGGAGAATTTCTTGGAATTATCAAATTATCTGAAGTTGGTTCAAAATCATTAAGTGATAAATTAGAAAAATTAGAGAATTTTCATGAGGGAAAATTTCATGATGCAGTTTCATTTGATAATGCAAAGTTAGTAGATATTTTACAGGAATTAGTGGAATCAAAAATTAATATCATTCCTGTGATAATAAAAGGAAAATGGTGTGAGATAGATACACCAATGGATTTAGAGTTGGCAGAAAAATTATTTAAATAAAATTAACTTATAGTTTTTTCTTGAATTTTGCGGGGATACCTACCCATAATTCATTATCTGGTACATCTGCTACAACGTAAGAATATGCAGCCACAATAGAATTCTCACCTATTGTTATGTTAGGCATGATGGTACTATGCGTTCCAATCTTGCAATTTTTTTTTAATTTCACAGGACCTTTTTTTGAATCTATGGTAGAATGTGAATATATTGAACAATGAGAACCGATTTGTACGTGATCTTCTATCTCAACACCATAATGAGAATTTATGTAAGTGAATGTTCCAATGTCAAAATTTCTGCCTAATTTCAAATTTTCAGGATATTGAACAATGTAAT
>LUMJ01001460.1_pt2 | contig 12053 bp, 9 predicted proteins | sample 729631 | NCBI WGS metagenome assembly LUMJ01 (sample SAMN03860266, study PRJNA289734) | marine metagenome | biome: seawater column; feature: ocean; material: water; isolation source: Red Sea water column Station 22 - depth 500m | place: Saudi Arabia: Red Sea | collected 2011-10-15 | depth 500 m | reverse complement strand
TTTTGTCCATTATCTTCAACCATGAGGAAGGGGATAAAAACAGTTCAATTCATTTTGCTGACCGCCGCATTACTTGCGACTGAATCACCGAAACCACCTAACATTATTCTTTTATTTGCAGATGATGCAGGCTATTCTGATTTTGGTTTTCAAGGTAGTCCTAATTTTCAAACTCCAAATTTGGATAAGCTGGCTAGTGAAAGTGTTCGCTTCACTCAGGCTTATACAACATCAGCTGTTTGTGGTCCTTCAAGGGCAGGTCTCATGACGGGTCGTTATCAACAGAAATTTGGTTATGAAGAAAATAATGTACCATCTTATATGAGTCCTGTTGGGCTTACAGGGCCAGACATGGGACTTCCGTTGGATCAGAATACCATAGCTGACTATCTCAAAAAAGCCGGATATAAGAATATTTTTCTTGGAAAGTGGCATTTAGGTGGGGCAGATCGCTATCATCCCTTAAAACGAGGATTTGACGAATTTTATGGTTTCAGAGGTGGGGCCAGGCATTATTGGCCTTATCAAGAGCCGCCTAAGGACCCATTGAGAAAGTGGGAGCGAAATTTTAAGCAGTTTATTGAGCCAGACGGCTATATAACAGATGTTATTGCGGATGAAGCTGTGAAATCGATTGAGCGTAATAAGGAAAATCCGTTTTTTCTTTTCGTTTCTTTTAACGCACCGCATTCTCCGATGCATTTTTTGGAAGATGATCTCCCAGATAAAGATATTCGTCTCACAGATAAGAGGAGACAACTTTATGCTATGATGAAATCTATGGATCGAGCATGTGGTAAAATACTTGACAAGTTGGAAAAGTTGGGATTGACTGAAAATACATTAATTATATTCACTAATGACAATGGAGGTGCGTGGATAAATGATTCAAATAATCGTCCATTGAGTGGTGTGAAGTTTACTCACTTGGAGGGAGGGATTCGGGTCCCATTTTTGTTGAAATATGGCAATCAATTTAAAGCATCAACTACCTTTGACTATCCAATCAGCACATTCGATCTATTGCCAACATTTACACAAATAGCTGGATTGAGTGAAGAGGGAATGGAGCATATTGATGGTGTTAGCCTAATTCCCTTTTTGAATGGAAAAAATAATTTTAGGCCCCACAAAACATTATACTGGAAAAATGACGCCCAGGCGGCAATAAGAGATGGAGATTGGAAATTAATTAGGATGCCCGATCGTCCAGCGCTGTTATTTAATATCGCAAAAGATCCTTATGAGAAAAAAGACCTTGCCAGAAAATATCCAAGGAAAGTGGAAAAATTATATAAAAAGCTTTTTACTTGGGAAACGACTTTGAAACGTTCTTTATGGGTAACTAGAAGAGAAATAATTCAGATGGGCATTGAAGCATTTGATAAATACAGATAATAATGAAATACCTTAAATCAATAGCAATAATTATAATAATATCAATATATACCAATATATTTATATCCTGTGAAAAGACAATAGATCACCCCAATATAATTTATATTTTAGCGGATGATCTGGGATATGGAGAACTGGGAGTTTATGGGCAAAAAATTATTGAAACGCCCAACATCGATGCCTTGGCCAAGAATGGTATGATGTTTACAAACCACTATTCCGGATCACCTGTTTGCGCGCCGGCCCGATCTGTATTTATGACCGGTCAGCATACCGGGCATACGCCCATCCGCGGGAATGATGAATGGAAGGAACGTGGTGATACCTGGAATTATCAGGCTATGTTTGACAATCCATTTCTTGAAGGTCAACGACCCCTTCCCGACAGTACAGTTACCATCGCAGAAGTGTTGAAATCCGCCGACTATGCCACTGGTATGGTGGGGAAGTGGGGGTTAGGCGCTCCCACCACAGAAGGTGTTCCCAATAAACAAGGTTTCGACTTTTTCTACGGATACAATTGCCAACGTCAGGCGCATACACTTTATCCCATGCATTTGTGGCGGAATGATGAACGGCATATCCTTGATAATAAAAATGTGGCTCCCCATTCCAATTTGGATGAAGGCGCAGACCCAAATGACCCGGCCAGTTATGCGAATTTTGAATTGAATGATTATGCCCCATCCCTTATGCACGATGAGGCACTCAAATTTTTAGATGAAAATAGGGGAGGCCCCTTCTTTTTATATTACGCATCGCCCATTCCTCATGTACCGCTTCAAGCACCGAAAAAATGGGTGGATTATTATCGAGAAAAATTGGGTGAGGAAGAACCTTATACTGGTAAATCCTATTTCCCCAATCAATACCCCCGGGCCACCTATGCGGCCATGATTTCTTATCTAGATGAACAGGTGGGTGACTTGGTGAATAAATTGGTAGAAATCGGCCAATATGAAAATACGCTGATTATTTTTACTTCCGATAATGGTCCCACCTATACCGGTGGCGCCGATACGCCATTTTTTGACAGCGCCAAACCATTTAAAACTGAAAGGGGATGGGCAAAGGGGTTTGTCCATGAAGGGGGCATTCGTGTACCCATGATTGCCAGTTGGCCGGGCAGAATTAGTCCGGGCACAAAGGCATCCCTTCTTTCGGCTTTTCAGGATATGATGCCCACATTTGCTGAGTTGGCTGGGGTGGATTCTCCACCTGATGTAGACGGAATTAGTATTTTGCCCACATTGATGGGGAAAGAACAATCTGAAACTCATGCCTACCTATATTGGGAATTTCCGGCGTATAACGGCCAGCAGGCCGTTCGAATGGGAAATTGGAAAGGGATCCGGAAAAATATATTTAAGGGAAATATGACTATCGAACTATATGACCTTACACGAGATATACAGGAACAGTATGATTTGGCTAGTGTTCGGCCGGATATTGTGAAGCGAATGGAAAAGATTATGAAGCGATCCCATACACCATCCAATCTGGAGCGATTTAAATTTCCTCAATTAGGGGACCAGCCATTGAAATGAAAAAGTGGACCAGCTATTCGACTGATATTCAGAAAGAAAAATTTGATGTAATCATCATCGGTTCAGGGATGAGCGGGCTAACTACAGCTGTTCTTTTGGCCCAACATGATCTAAAGGTCCTGATCTTAGAAAAACATTTTAAAGCCGGTGGTTTCACACACACATTTAAAAGAAAAAATTATGAATGGGATGTAGGGATTCATTATATAGGCGAGGTGCATAATCAAAAATCCTATGCCCGGCGATTGTTCGATCGCATCACAGATGCCAAGCTTGAATGGGCGAAAATGGATGATAATTATGATCGAATTATTTTTCCTGATGAGACCTATGATTTCATTGCACCCAAAGAAAAATTTATTGAATCATTATCCGCTCTGTTTCCCGGCGAAGAAAAAGCTATCAAGTCCTATGTGACACTCCTCAACTCTCAAGTGAAAAGTGGTCGAAAATATTTTGCAAGTAAATTGCTGCCCAACTGGCTGGGCCTATTTCTGTCCGGAACCATGACAAAACAATTTTTCAAGAATGGATCAAAAACGACCAAAGAAGTACTGAAACAATTAACCCAGAATGAAAAATTAATCGGTGTATTGACGGGGCAATGGGGTGATTATGGTTTGCCTCCGGCGCGAAGCAGTTTTGCTATGCATGCCATGGTGGCGCGTCATTACTTGGATGGCGGAAATTATCCTGTGGGTGGGTCAAGAATGATTGCAGAATACGCCACCGATGAATGAAATTATTGTAAAAGGTAATAATGCCTTGGGGGTTCGAATGGATAATGGGGATGAAATATTTGCAAAAAAAGTAGTCAGCAGTGCGGGGATGATGAATACGGTTAATACCTTTCTGAAGAATACAGGCCATACCAGTCAATTCAAGTCCAAAATGAAAAAAATACAACCCACCAATAGCTATGTATGTTTATACATGGGTTTAAAACAATCAGCAAAAGAATTAGGGTTCAATACAACCAATCTATGGATTTATCCCGGATATGATCATGATCAAAACATTGCTAATTATATGAAGGATCCCAACAGTGAATTCCCTGTAGTTTACGTCTCTTTTCCCTCGGCGAAAGATCCTGTGTGGGAAAAAAATCATCCTGGTTGTGCAACCATGGAGGCGATTACATTGGCCCATTGGGATGAATACAGATTCTGGGAGAAGAAACCTTGGAAGAATCGCGGTGAATCCTATGAAAATCAAAAAGAATCCATATCAAAGAAAATATTAGATGTAGTGTATGCCCATGTACCCCAAGCGAAGGCGGCCATGGATTATTATGAATTATCGACGCCGCTTTCGGTGAGAGATATGGCCCACTACCCAGCGGGGGAGATGTATGGTCTAGACCATACGGTCGAACGATTCAAGCAGAAATGGCTCCGTCCCAAGACAGATATGAAAAACCTTTTTCTCACAGGTCAGGATGTGACAACAGTGGGATTGACAAGTGCACTGTTTTCAGGAATGCTTACCGCATCAGCCATACTGAAAAAAAATTTATTAAAAAGCCTTTAATTTTATTTTTTGCCAGTGGCTGAATAAATTAATTTATCCTCCCATTTTTAAGAAGGAGAGTCTATGCGAAAAGCGCAAATTAAACTTATAATGTTTCTGTCCGTTTTGATCGGTGGAGACCTGAAAACACCTGCTGAATTCTTAGGATATGAATTAGGTGATCACTTTACCTTCCATCATCGTGTGGTTTCTTATTATCAGCATGTAGCTGATGCGACCTCAAACGTAAAGATTATTCCCTATGGCACAACATATGAGGATCGCCCCTTATTAGTGGCGGTTATATCCAGTGATAAGAATATGGCCATGCTCGATGATCTCCGTAAAGATAATTTGAAACGAGCAGGGATGTTGAAAGGGAAAGCCAGCAAGAAAAAAGTAGGCATAGTTTGGCTCAGCTATAACGTCCACGGCAATGAGGCCAACTCTACAGAAGCGGCCATGAAGACGCTCCATGCACTGGCTGATCGGCAAAATCGAGATACGCAAAAATGGCTGGAAAACACCATTGTCATTTTGGATCCCTGCATCAACCCGGATGGTCGTGATCGATATGCCCATTGGTTTCGTATGACCGCCAATCGCTGGCCCGATGCAGACCCTGTATCCAGAGAGCACATGGAGCCGTGGCCCGGGGGGCGAACCAACCATTATTATTTTGATTTAAATCGGGATTGGGCCTGGCAAACTCAAACCGAATCTGAATCACGAATTGCTCTTTATAACCAATGGCTACCCCACATTCATGTAGATTTTCATGAGCAGGGCGTCAATAATCCTTATTTCTTTGCACCTGCTGCTGAACCATTTCACGAATATATCACTGAATGGCAACGGGAACTCCAATTCAAGATTGGACAAAATCATGCCAAATATTTTGATAAGAACAATTGGCTATATTTTACCAAGGAGATATTCGATCTTTTATATCCCAGCTACGGAGATACCTATCCCACCTATAATGGCGCCATCGGTATGACCTACGAACAGGCGGGTCACAGCCGAGGGGGATTGGCTATTGAAACAGAAGATGGAGATACCCTCACGCTAAATGATCGTCTGACCCATCACCATACTACAGGGTTATCCACAGTTGAAGTGGCATCCAAAAATATGGATCGAATGGTGTCTGAAGTGAATGCCTTGAAAACCTGGTTAGAGCAAAATGGTATACGCCATCAAATCGCCAGCAATAATAAATCAGTAAAAGGGTTTAGTTATTCTACCGGCGAAATGGAACAAATAAGGGTGAAAAAAGGGGATATGATTGTATCTGCAAAACAGCCGAAATCCGTATTAGTTCAAGTATTGTTTGAACCCCAAACCACCCTTAGAGATACCATGACTTACGATATTACTGCTTGGTCCTTACCCTATGTGTACGGCATTGAAACCTATGCGGTCAAAGGAGATATAAAATCCACATCCCCTCGGCAGTTTTCATCAAAAATATCCCCCATTGTAAGCAGTCCATATGCCTATATATTGCCGTGGAAAGGGATTCAAGACCTGAAATTCCTCGCCCATTTATTCAAGCATGATATCGTTACTCGTGTATCCACAGAGTCATTCTCATTGGATGGAAAAGACTATGACCCGGGCACATTGGTCATTACCCGTAAAGGGAATGAATCCATGGGACGAAAATTTGATGATGTGGTCAACGAAGGTGCCATTGCCAATGGTAGACGTTTGGTCGCAGCAAAAACCGGATTTGTGTCCAAAGGTAAGGACTTTGGCTCGTCTTCTATGCGGGTGGTAAAGCGCCCGAAAATTGGGTTGGTCTCTGGGGATGGTGTGCGCAGTTATGCCTATGGTGAAGTGTGGCACTTTTTTGAACGGCAGATTGAATTCCCTGTAACGGTAGTGGATAGTGATTATTTTAACCAAATACCGAAACATGATTTTGATGTGATTATTCTCCCCGGCGGCAGCCATAGTTATTTAAATACAGAAGCCATGAATGGACTGCGTCATTGGGTCAGGTCAGGCGGCCGTCTTATTCTCATGGATTCAGCCATGGATCGGTTTGCAGATCAAAAAGGATTTGGTTTGAAACGGTACGCCACTGATGATGAAAAGAAAGCAGCCAAGAAAAAGAATACGGAAAGAGATTTGGCGGATCGGTTGAAATCATATAAAGATCGACAACGATCGAGAATCAGTCATAGTCTGCCCGGCGCCATTGTAAAAGTCCGTATGGATAACTCACATCCGTTAGCATTTGGTTATGATGATACATATTACTCCCTGAAACTTCGGAACCGCCGGTATATGTTATTTAGAGCATTTTGGTATAATGGTAAACTCCTATTTGGGAATGCGGTTTTCATTGTGGGAAATTAATGGCTATAGGCAGTGAAATGAAAAAAATACGCTTCATATTGTTCCTCATTCTAGCCGGGTGTACCCAATCAGACATTCAACTGAAAACAGTGGATGCAAAAGCAATCCATAAACAAATTGCGACACATAAAGGTAAAGAAGCGGTGTTGGTCAATTTCTGGGCCACGACCTGTGCCCCTTGCCTCAAAGAGTTTCCCATGATAATGGACTTGGGCGAAACCTACGCAGATAAAGGACTGAAAATTTATTTTGTCACTACCGATTGGTCTGACTATCGGGATAAGGCATTAGCGTTCCTCGAATCCAAAGGGTTCAAAGGATTGACCTTTATGAAGGAAGAAGGGAATGACAATAATTTTATCCGGACCATTGATGATAATTGGTCCGGTGCCCTCCCATTTACAATTGTTTATGACAGAAATGGTAATGTGACAGATAGATGGGAGATGGAACAGAATCGTACATTCTTTGAAGCAAAAATACTGAAGGCCATTAATCAATGAAGTTTGAAACATTTCAACTGGAGCGGCAACAATCAATCTGGGAGAATAAGGTCGATTATAATCTGTCAGAGAGTGGTGTTCACCCCGGCACTTTACAATCACTTTTCACTTCTGAATTTATTGAAACAATTGAAAATACTGAACTGACCTACGGCTTCACCGAAGGATCACCTGAATTACGTCAATCCATCGCATCCATATATACCGGTGCCACCCCTGAAAATGTTCAGGCATTTAACGGATCGGCTGAAGCCAACATGGTGGCCATTATGTCCCTTTTGGAATCCGGTGATGAAATGGTGTATATGGTGCCCAATTATCTCCAGATTTACGGTTTTGCTAGGGGACTGGGCGTGGATGTAAAAACATTCACACTTCATGAATCTTTGAATTGGCAGCCGGACTTGGATGAATTACAGTCTTTGGTTACAGATAAAACCAAAATGATCTGTATTTGTAATCCCAACAATCCCACCGGATCTGTATTACCCAAAGAAACGATAATGGCCATTAGTGAGATTGCAGCATCAGCGGATGCCTGGATTTTATCCGATGAAGTGTATCGCGGAGCAGAATTGAATGGTGAAGAATGTACATCCATGTGGGAAACGGGCAATGAGAAGGTGGTTGTGAACTGCGGACTATCCAAAGCATATGGGTTACCAGGGCTCCGTATCGGTTGGTCTGTATCTAACACAAAATACATCAAGAATTGTTGGGCCACCCACGATTATACGTCAATTGCCATTGGCCGACTATCCGATATAATTGCGGCTCATGTTCTCCACCCAGACCGAAGGATGGACACGTTAAATAATACCCGTTTGGCCCTAACTGAAAATTTAAACTTATTTCAAAAATGGGTGGATTCATTTGGAGGCAAATTTTCTTTCATTCCACCACAAGCGGGCGCCATGGCTTTTACTGGTTACGATTGGGAAATTAATTCTTCAAAGTTAGTCGAAAAGGTACGGGATGAGGCCAGTGTTATGTTGGTGGCGGGGGATTGGTACGGTATGGACCATTATCTCCGGTTTGGGTACGGCGCCAAGCGTACGGACTTAGAAGCTGCTTTGGAACGCATTACACCCATATTTAAGTCCTTATGATTGACTTTTACAAGGATGTGGCTTTGGCCTTTGATCGATCCAAGGCCTATGTCCGACATACGCCATTAGAGCATTCTCCATATTTGAGTCAACTTATTGACGGTGACGTATACCTAAAACTGGACAATATCCAGAAAACGGGATCATTTAAATTTCGTGGTGCTGTGAGTAAAATGACATCCATGTTAGATGAAGAAAAAGTAAATGGAGTGGTGACTGCCTCAACTGGGAATCATGGTGCAGCCTGTTCATTGGCCATGTCGCTTATTGGGATAAAAGGTAAAATTGTTGTCCCTGAAATAGTCCATAAAAATAAAGTGGAAAATATTATCAATTTTGGTGGAGAAGTGGAATACTTTGGTGATGATTGTATCCGTGCCGAAGAACGTGCGCAGGAAATATCCGATGAAACAGGGGCTACCTATATATCGCCATACAATGATCCGGCTATTGTGTGTGGACAAGGCATCATGGGATATGAAATACATGAAGATCTGCCGGAAACAGATGCTGTATTTATTTCTGTAGGTGGCGGTGGATTAATATCTGGCGTTGGGGGATATTTGAAATCGGTCAATCCCAATGTTCAAATGATCGGAGTTTCACCAAAAAACTCCTGTGTCATGTATGAATCACTGAAAGCGGGAAAACAATTGGATTTACCTTCGGAAGATACACTTTCAGACGGAACAGCAGGTGGTGTGGAATTTGGATCCATTACATTTGATTTATGTAAGGATATTATTGATGAATTTATTCTCGTTTCAGAAGATGAAATTGCCGATGGCATCCGCATAGGAGTAGAAAAACACCATCAGTTGATCGAGGGGGCCGCAGGGACGGCCATTGCCGGATTTATGCAGATGAAAGACCATTTAAAAGGCAAAACAGTGGTAATTGTCATGTGCGGGGGCAATATCAGTTCTGAAGTGCTCAAATCAATTTTATGATGGAGATTTATAATGTAGACGAAATCAAATCTATTCTGCACAAGGTTGATTTGATTAGCGAAATTGAAAAGGGATTTGCTGCCTATTCTAATGGCGAAGTGGTGGTTCCGCCTGTAGGGGAATTGCATTTTGATTCACCGCCGGGAGATGTTCATATCAAGTATGGATATATCAAAAATGATGATGTGTATGTAATTAAGATTGCTTCCGGTTTCCCCAGAAATTCTGATCATGGATTATCGAATGGAAATGGCATGATGCTGGTATTTGATCAAAAAACCGGTAAGCCCAAAACCATTCTGAATGATGAAGGGTATTTAACCGATGTGCGGACGGCCGTCGCTGGTGCTATCTGTGCAAAATATATGTCACCCAAACGGGTGAAAACGATCGGTATTGTGGGTACGGGTGTTCAGGCCAAAATGCAGTTGGAATATTTAAATGGTATCGTGGATTGTAAATCAGCAATTGTTTGGGGTAGAAGCGAGTCAGCGCTTTTAAAATATCAATCAGATATGAGTAGAAGTGATTTTAATATTGTAACCACTCAAGATATGGACAAAATTATTGATCACTGCCAACTAATTATCACCTGTACCGCCAGCGATATACCGTTGATTAATCGTGTAAATCCCGGGACACACATTACGGCAATGGGATCCGATACACTTACCAAACAGGAGTTGGATGCTTCGATTTTATTGGATGCGGATATGGTGGTGGCAGACAGCCGATCTCAATGTGAAGAAAGAGGTGAAATCTATCAAGCCATGAAAAGTGGATTTAAGGTGGATAAAGTGGTTGAAATCGGTGAATTAATTTCAGAGGAGAAAGAGGGTAGAATAGATGATAGTGATATTACTATCGCAGACCTCACAGGTGTGGCGGTTCAGGATATACAGATATCAAAAGCGGTATTAAATCATTTAGAATAAGCCAATTGGCCTTTCATCGCTTTTGTTAAATTTTTATTTTTACCGTAAAATACCACCTACAATTCATTGGAGGAAAACATGAAACGCTTTATATCAAATTTATCAATAATGGGAATCCTGTTCTCATTTGTCACAGCTGGTGAACTATCGCTTGGGTCATCTATCCCGCTAGGTGATGTAAAAATGACTGACATCAGCGGTAAAATAGTCAGCCTGAATGATGTAAAAATGAAGAATGGTTTATTGGTTAATTTTAGCTGTAACACCTGCCCTTGGGTTGTGGCTTGGCAGGACCGTTATAATTCTCTGGCAGAGGCCAGCCAAAAGAATGAGATCGGGTTTATTACCATTAATCCGAACACCCGAATCCGTGACCGGGGTGAAAGTCTCGATGATATGCGAGATTTTGCAAAAAAATACGACCATAATTTTCTCTACACCCTGGACAAAGGCGCCCAGCTAGCGGAAGCATTTGGTGCGACAAAAACACCTCACATTTATCTTTTCGATGGATCGGGAAAACTGGTCTATCGAGGTGCTATTGATGATAATGCCAGAAAACCAAAAAAGGTAAAAGAAACTTACTTAATGGATGCGATCCAGGCGGTTGGCACGGGTAAGGCAATCAAAATTGCCGAAACACGGGCGTTTGGCTGCGAGATTAAATTTGCTAAAAAATAAATGGCATACAAAAATATACTAGTCGGTCTCTGCGGTCGAGGTGATGAAAATATAGTAATTAAAGCAGCCATGGAATTTTCCGATGGGGGTCATATTACTTTTATGCATGTGAGTGATCCCCATGCCGGTGAAATGTCTATGATGATGGACGCACCGGCACCTAAGTTTGATGAATCGGATGTCTATGGCTGGATAAGTGCGGTAGATAAAGCGGTGGAAAAGTCTTCCAGAATCTCAATTGTTACCAGTGAATCCATCCCCAACGCCATTAGTCAGGCCTCACAGGGGATGGATCTTTTGATTCTTGGTCACAGAAAACAAAGTTTTTTCAAGAAAAATTTCTTTGATTCAGTAGATGAAGGTATTGTAAATAAATCACCATGCCCCGTGTTGGTTGTGCCAAAGTAATTTCACCAATTATTAAATTAATACAGTTTATTTGATATAAATTCCCGCGCTTTTTTAAAGCGCTAAACCATGATTCCTCGGAAAATTATATACACACTGGTTCTCATTTCCTCTGTCCTTTTGGCGGATGAAAATGTAATCAATCTTAAAACATTCCCCCGGCCCACCATGCATATTTCACCATTGAAGGGAGAAATTGAACTCGATGGTCATGTGAATGAATCGGCATGGATGGCCACTGACTCCATTACTGATTTTTATCAATCACAACCCAATCCAGGGCATCTCCCCACAGAGCGGACAGTGGTTCGCCTACTGTATGACCAAGATTTTTTATACGTGTCTGCCATTCTTTACGATTCTGAACCGGATAAAATCATTATTGAAAGTCTCGAACAGGATTTTGATTCCCAAAGTTCTGATGCATTCGCCATCATGTTGGACACCTTTAATGACGACAAAAGTGGATATGTATTTTTATTCAATCCTGCCGGCGCCATTATGGATATGTACATCAATAATGACGGTACAAATGCAAACCGGTCTTGGGAAGGTATTGTGCATCTAAAAACATCAATGCACAATTATGGATGGGAAATTGAATTGGCATTTCCACTTACCAGTTTGCGGTTTAATCCCAGTGACG
>LUMJ01001027.1_pt1 | contig 12058 bp, 11 predicted proteins | sample 729631 | NCBI WGS metagenome assembly LUMJ01 (sample SAMN03860266, study PRJNA289734) | marine metagenome | biome: seawater column; feature: ocean; material: water; isolation source: Red Sea water column Station 22 - depth 500m | place: Saudi Arabia: Red Sea | collected 2011-10-15 | depth 500 m | reverse complement strand
GAACAAGACAAGATCAAGTCTAGTCTTTCTTTAACCCAGATTCCTGAAGTACAAGGCTCTATTGTAGCCATGGACCCTAACAATGGAGAAGTTAAGGCTTTAGTAGGAGGGTATGATTTCTTTCTTAGTAAATATAATAGGGCAACTCAATCTTCACCTTTATTAGGCTCAAATTACAAACCTTTCCTTTATGCTGCTGCTTTAGATGCTGGTCTTACAGCCTCTAGCTTAATAAATGATGCGCCTATAGTTTTTGAGGATGAGGCTTTAGAGGATAAATGGCGACCCCGAAATGCAAGTGGCAGATTTTATGGCCCAACTAGACTAAGAGAAGCCTTACTGCAAAGCGTTAATCTCGTTTCAATTAGGCTTTTGAGAGAAATAGGGATTGAAAGAGTACGTGACTATTCTCAGAATTTTGGATTTCAATTAGAAGAGCTGAATTCAGACCTTTCTCTTGCATTAGGCACAGCTTCTTTGAGTCCAATTAAGAATGTCGCTGCTTACAGTGTTTTTGCTAATGGAGGTAAATCAGTAGAACCCTATTTTATATCAAAGATAACAGACAGAACTGGCAACACAATCTTTCAGAAAGAAGATATTGAAATAAATCAGGCAATAGATCCAAGAATAGCTTTCATTATTAAAGACATACTCCAAGAGGCTGCCAGTAGGGGAACAGCTAAGAAAGTTAAAGAATTAGGAAGAGGTGATCTGGCTGGAAAAACTGGTACTACAAATGAGGCAGAAAGTACCTGGTTTACTGGTTTTAATGAATCGCTGGTAACTACTGTTTGGGTAGGCTTTGATCAACCTAAAAGTCTAGGTAATAGAGAATTTGGAAGCTCTACTGCCTTACCAATTTGGATGGATTTTATGCAACCAAATATAGATAACTTACCAAAAAATAAGAACTTACCTCCGAAAGGTATTGTGAGCATTAAGATTGATAAAAAAACGGGATTGAAGGCTGAAAGCGACTCTAGAAATTCAATTTTTGAATATTATTTAGAAGAGCACTTACCCAGGTAACTATTTCGATAAGGACCCAGTCAAGAAAGCTGCTTGATCGGAGATTCGTTGTGTAGGCTTCTCTGTAAATCCAGAACGTACAAATTGTTGAATAACTCCTTCAACGAAAGCCAGTAAAAGGTTAGCACTCGAAGCAGAGGGTAGCGCTAATTTCTTTTTGGTTTGCTGTTCGTATTTTTGAAGGTTTTGTTTTATTTGTAGCTCAATTTTAGAAAACATCTGCTTAATCCTGTCGTCAAGAGAGGCCTCATCAATTGAAAAAGCTTCTCGTGTTAAGAGTCTAGCCAAACCAGGATTTTTTTCACTAAACGAAACCAACAGGATCATGATCTTTGAGACTTTTTCAATATGATCTACCTTTGAAGAATTGATATCACCGATTAGATCGAAAAGACTTTGTTCACAAAAATCAACCAATCCTTCATAAATTTTTCTTTTGCTTGGGAAATGTCTATAAATAGCGGCTTCAGTTATTCCGCATTCATTAGCAAGAGAGGCAGTGGTTACTTTAACAGGGCCTTTAGCTTGCAACATTTTTGCAAGGCTTTGCATTATATCGAGTTGTCTGGGTTTCAATTTATCCATAGCCCTAACCTGATGTGATCATAGTTCCTATTCCTTCATCAGTTAACACTTCTAATAATACAGCATGTGGCAGTCTTCCATCGATTATATGACAGGATCAATAAATCCTTTACCAATTTTTTTCTTAATTTCTTTATTTTGTATGGATTCGACTTTACCCACTAAACCTAGGTCTTTGCCTTCATTAAGCCTTAATTTGGATGACCTAATGATGTTTTTGTTGTATCTGGTCATGGCGAAAGCTTCTGCACCAAACCCCTTAATTAGGCCTACTATTTCTTTATTAATCTCTTGTCCTAGGACTCTCCTTACAATTTTCATCGTTTTGTGATCTGTAACTCTAAAACCTGAAATAAAGCTTGTTTTAATTCCAGCACTTTTTAACTCATTAGCAATTTGTGGCCCTCCGCCATGCACTATTACTGGGTTCATTCCCACTAGTTTCATCAGGGCTATGTCTCTAGCAAAACCTTCCTTTAGAGAGGTTTTAGACATGGCTGCTCCGCCATATTTAATAACTATTGTTTTTCCATAAAACCTTTGGATATAAGGAAGGCCTTCACTGAGTACTGAAGCAATATTTTGGGCTTGTTTTCTATCAACAGACAAGACTAAAAATCTCCTAAACTAGGGTTGATATTGGAAAGGGTTTTCTTAAAGTTATTTTTAATTAACTCTAAGTTTTCTTTTGAATCAGCTTCAAATCTTAAAACTAGATTGGGACTTGTATTAGATGCCCTTAATAAACCCCAACCAGTATCTGATTCTATCCTTACTCCATCAATCAAAATTGAAGTGCAATTTTCATAATTTGCTTTAGAAATAAAATCTTCAACAAAGACTAATTTAGGTAATCCTTTAAATATATCTCCTTCTTCACTTAGATTTGAAATAATTTCCAACATTCTAGCTCCTGCATATACCCCGTCATCAAAGCCCGGCCACCTGTCATTAAAAAAAATGTGACCGCTCATTTCTCCTCCTAGTAAAGCATTCTCTTGGCGCATACGCTCTTTAATATAAGAATGACCAGTTTTAGACATAATGGGAGTGCCCCCTTCTTCTTCAATAGCCTCTGGCAGAAGCTTTGAGCATTTGACATCAAAAACTATTTTTGCATTTTTGTTTCTTTGAAGAATAGAAGTAGAGAATAGAATCATCTGCATGTCAGGAAATATGATTTTGCCTTCCTTTGAAACAACCCCCAGCCTATCTGCGTCTCCGTCAAAAGCTAGACCTACCTCTAACTCTTTTTCCTTCACTAGACTGATTAAATCAGTTAGGTTTTCGGGTTTAGAAGGATCAGGGTGATGATTGGGAAAGTTCCCATCTATTTCTGTGTAAAGACTGTGAACTTCACACCCTAACCCCTTATATACCTCTTCAGCGATTACACCCGCAGCTCCATTCCCACAATCTATTGCTAATCTAATTGGTCTCTCTAGTTTGATGTTTTCTAGCACTGACCGCAGATACTTATCTTTTAAATCCAAACTTTTTTCTGAGCCTATACCTTCTAAGAAATCTTCCTTAAGAATTCTTTCCTTAATTTCTTGAATAGAGTTTCCGGAAATAGTTTTTTTATTTTCAACTATCTTGAAACCATTGTAGTCAGCCGGGTTATGACTGCCTGTAATCATTACTCCATTGGGAGAAGAAAGGGTATGTGTAGCAAAATAAAGTATGGGTGTAGATACAACACCTATATCAATAACATCACAGCCCGTGGATTTAATTCCATCAGAGATCCATTCATGCATATCTGGACTTGATTTTCTGCCGTCTCGGCCTAGCACTATAGTGCTGAATCCAGATTCCAATGACTTAGAACCCAAGCTTTTTCCTATGTGAGTTACTACTTCAATTGATAGCTCTTCATAGGCAAGACCCCTAATATCATAAGCTCTAAAAATATTTTCATTCAAGTTCATTTTGATAAGAGAATCCTTAAGAAGCAGTTATTATATAATTTTGCTGGCTTTTAACATGAGATAATAAAGTTTTAAGAGAGAAAAAGAGAAACTAATGAATTTATCTGAATTAGATGGGTATATCTGGTTTGACGGAAATATAGTTGACTGGAAGGAAGCCCAAACCCATGTATTAACTTACACGCTGCATTATGGTCTGGGTGTTTTTGAAGGCTTAAGAGCCTACTCAACCCCCAAAGGCACATGCATATTCCGTCTACATGACCACACGGAAAGACTTTTTAAATCGGCGAATACTATTGGCATGAAGATACCCTTTTCTCCAGAAGAGCTTATCAAAGCTCAAGCGGAGGTTGTGTCACTCAATAATTTGGAGGAATCCTATATAAGGCCAATGTGTTTCTATGGATCTGAAGGTTTGGGCATTAGATTTGATAATCTAAGTATTCACACGATTATTGCTGCCTGGGAATGGCCTTCTTACATGGAACCAGAAGCTCAGGAAAAAGGCATTAGTGTGAAGGTTTCTTCTTTTAAGCGACAGGCCGGAAACGAGGTGGCTAATGCAAAAATAAACGGCAATTATGTTCAATCAACTGTTGCACTCAACGAAGCATTAGAACAAGGATTTGAAGAAACTCTTATGCTTGATTCAGACGGATTTGTTGCTGAAGGCAGCGGTGAAAACTTTTTTATGGTTAAGGATAATTTATTAATTAGTCCTGATTTAGATGCCTGTTTGGATGGCATAACAAGAAAAACGATTATTAGCTTAGCAAAAGAGTTAAACATTGATTTTGAAGAAAGAAAAATCAAACTGGAAGAAGTATTTGAAAGCGACGAAGCTTTTTTTACTGGTACAGCAGCGGAGGTAGTGCCCATAAACTCTTTAGACAATAAAAGTATTGCGGATGGGTTAAGGGGTCCTGTTACAGAAAAACTTCAAAAAGCTTATTTAGATCAAGTAAGGGGTAAGCGGACGCAGAATCAAGACTGGCACACACCTGTAAACAGTTAAAGTTTCAGAAACATGAAGATATTGATTGTGGGGCCTTCTTGGGTTGGAGATTCGGTTATATCTCAAAGTCTTTTTAAAAAAATTTTTTCAATACATCAAGAAATTTGCATTGATGTCCTTGCTCCTGAATGGACGATTGATATTTATCAAAGAATGAAAGAGATAAATCATGCCCATCAAAACCCTTTTAATCACGGTGAAATAAAAATTGGTGACAGAATGGCCTTTGGTAATTCGATTAGAGTAGAAGAATATGATCAGGCCATAGTTCTACCAAATTCTTTAAAATCCGCACTCATTCCTTTTTTTGCCAAGATACCTCTGAGAACTGGTTGGAGAGGAGAAATGAGATATGCCTTGATAAACGATATGAGGATACTGGATAAAAGTAAGTACCCTAGGATGGTAGATAGATTCGTAGCATTGGCATTAGAGGAGAGTGCGCAACTTCCATCAAATACACCTTTTCCAAGCCTTAGTGTTGATAAAGAAAATTTAGACTCTTTAAGAGAAGAATTTGAGATAGATCCAAACTTACCTCTAATTTGTCTTTGTCCTGGGGCTGAATTTGGTCCGGCAAAAAGATGGCCTACCAATTACTATGCAGTAGTAGCTAACGAATATCTTAAAAAAAATTGGCAAGTTATTCTTCTTGGCTCTCCAAATGATCTGCCAATAGGAGATGAAATAACTCTGCAAATTCAAGAACAATCAGGTTTTTTAAATTTAATCGGTGAAACAAAGCTAAAGGATGCGGTTGATATACTTTCAAGCTCAAGCTTGGTATTAACTAATGATTCAGGGTTAATGCATATTGCCGCTTCAGTAGATGTTCCTCTAGTTGCTCTGTATGGACCCACTTCTCCTGAATTTACTCCTCCTTTAAGTAACAAAGTTAAAGTAATTGAAAAGAATGAAGGTTTTTCAAAATTGAGAACCGGCGACCTAGAGGATGGTTATTATCAAGGCTTAAAGGACATTAAGCCCAATGAGGTCTTAGCAGCCTTATTTGAATTTGAGTCTTAATTCATAAGCTCTCTTTTTTAAAAGAGAATTCGTAAGTCCTTTGACTTATATTAAAAAGCTCAAACCCTAGTTTTTTTAATGTGTTAATGGCTTCAACGGTTTGAGAAATAGAGATGCCTTTATACATGTGATGGAATTCAATCAAAATCTGACTAATGTTAATCTCACTATTGGGTAGAGCCTTTATCACTTCATACTCAGCACCTTCAATATCCATTTTTAACAAATCAATTTTTCTGTGATTTAGCTCTGATGCAATGGTATCTATATCTTTAACTGGAGCTTTTATTTCATTTTCTGTATTCCCATACCTATCAACTGGGGAAAAGTGAGTGGAGGTGGTTTTAGCAGGAGGGTAGAAACTCATAGAACGGTTCTCTGCAGATAGGCCGACAGGGTGAAAGATAAACTTCTTAGGCAGTTCTTGTTCTTTTACCCACTCTACGCTTCGAGGTGTTGGATCAAATGCATGTACTGTTACCCCGAAAGAATCAATTAACTCAAGATCAAAATCTATATTAGACCCTACTCCTACAGAATAAATTACACTTTCACTGTCAATCATGGATTTGTCTATCACCCAGCCATGATCTCCACCATATAGAGTTGCTGAATTACAAGGTACTGGCTCAATTCCCAATTGTCTCAGCTTGCGTTTACGTAATCTTTGTTTAGTTTTGGTAAATATTGACATTTAAATGTCATATTAGCTTAACCTTTAAAACAGATGAATAGCTGTAATAAAGGATAAAATAATCTCTCTAGAGGTAATGGCTTGAAAGAAACTATTTTTCTAACTAACGAATTAAATAATTTATTCTCGTCAAGGGACTTTTTTTCTATTGCGGAGAATTTAGAAGGGAAGGTATTTAGAAAAACTGCCAATCGAATAACAAAAGAGTTCACTTTTGAAGGAAATAGATATTTTATAAAACTGCATTATGGGGTGGGTTGGAAAGAGATATTTAAAAATATTTTTAAGTTTAGAGCACCAACAATTGGAGCTTCTCCTGAATGGAAGGCACTAAAAAAGTTAAGATCGCTTGGAATAGAATGTCCAGAACCTGTAGGTTTTTACAGTTCAGGTATTAATCCTGCAACTTTAAAATCTTTTCTGATTACTAGGTCATTAATCAATACTGTCTCTCTTGAAGAGGCTCTTAAGAAAAGAAAGTTTCAGGAATTAAGTTTTTCTAAGAAAAGAGAATTCATAGAAAAAATAGCCTTAATTTCACGAAACTTACATAAGAGCGGAATAAATCATCGCGATTATTACCTTTGTCATTTTCACGTAGATAAAGACATGGATGCTAATAAGAGCATTTATTTGATTGACCTTCACAGAGCTCAATTAAGATCTTTTGTACCCACAAGATGGGCCTCTAAAGATATAGGCGGTTTAATTCATTCTGCAATGGGGTTTGATCTTACTGAAAAAGATTTTTATAGGTTTATGGGAACTTATCTACAGTGTTCAATAAGGGAATCCCTTCAAACTCATTCTAAATTTTTAAAAACCACTAGAAATAGAGCATTTAGAATGTTTATGAAGCCCATACTTAAAGAAATAAATATCAAGGACGAACAAAAAGAAAACTCAACCTCAAGCTATATAACCGGGAAAGGAGAAGGAAGACGTTGGATAGCGAAGAAACGCTTCTTCAATGAAGGCTTATCAGAAGTTATATCTAACCCTGATAAATTTATGTCAAAAGGGGAAGAGGTAAAATTTGAGGCTGGAAATCATGTTGTTGGTTTAGATCTACCTAATCACTCTATTTTCATCAAAAAATTCCAAATAAAAGGGGCATTTCACTACTTTAGAAAGGTTTTTAGTCCAACTCGAGCAATAACAGCCTGGAAAGCTACCCATTGGTTGAATGCAGCTGGGATAAAGACAATAAACCCTTTAGCAGTTATTGAAATATATGATTCTTTTACAACAACAGAGTCTTACTTGATCACTTTAAAGCAATCCGGTGAAAGATTAGATCAAATGAAAATAACTGAGAGTTTAGAGAGCTTAATTCCAAATAAGATGGGGGCTTTAATCAAACGATTAGGCTGGATAGGCTTTAATCACGGGGATGCCAAGGGATCTAATTTCTTTTTTGATAAGAACAGTCTGATTGTTTCAGATTTGGATGCTTGCAAGAGAAGGATCTTCCAGATTACTTTGGACAATAAATTATCGAAAGACAAAAAAAGAATTACAAAAAGTTTTGAGAACCATCCAAAAATTCAAAGCTCTCTACTAAAAAGGTTCAATTAAAAAAAATGCATATCGGTCTATTGAGTTATAGAAGTAATCCTTTTTCAGGGGGGCAGGGCATATTTGTTAAACATTTAAGTTCAGCTCTTTTAAGTTTAGGTCATAAGGTTGATGTGCTTTCAGGACCCCCTTATCCAGAAATTCATAAAGATATAAACCTGATAAAGATACCTAGCCTGAATTTATTCGAATTAGAAGATAATTTAAGATTGAGATCTTTCAAATTTAAGTTTCTGCTTAATTCAACAGATTTATCTGAATGGTTTGGGGTTCTTTCAGGTGGTTTTCCTGAACCATTTACCTTTGGTGAAAGGGTAGACAGTTATCTAAAAAAAAATAAAAATGAATATGATCTAATTCTGGATAATCAGTCCTTAAGTTATGCATTAATTAATATTCAAAAGAGAACACCTTTAGTTTCCGTGATTCATCATCCCATAACAAAAGATCATAAATTAGAACTAGAGAGTGCAAAAAGCTGGAAACAAAAATTGTCTACCAATAGATGGCATTCATTTTTGAAAATGCAGAAAAAAGTTGCTCCTCAGCTAAATAAAATTATCTGCCCTTCAAACCAATCAAAAGAAGATGTAATTTCAGAATTTAAGACAGATACTAGCAAGATCGACGTAATATTAAATGGCATAGATCTAGAGACATTTAATATGAATAATGAAATTAAGAAAGTTCCGTTTAAGATCGTTACCACTGCAAGTGCTGATATTCCTTTGAAGGGATTAAGATATCTTATTAGTGCTATACCCTCTGTGCTTAAAGATTACCCTGAATGTACTTTATCAGTAATAGGCAGGGCTAAAGCTAGAGGAGAGATAGCTAAACAAATACAAAGGTTGGGGCTGGAAAGTAAGATTTCTTTTCATTCTGAATTGAGTGAATCAGATATTGTACATCTGTACTCATCTGCTGAAATAGCAGTTATTCCTTCTTTGTATGAAGGCTTTGGATTCGGGGCGGGTGAGGCCATGGCGTGTGGGGTGCCTTTAATTTCTACCCATTCAGGTGGCTTAAAAGAAGTGGTTGGAAAGGCAGCAATCGAAGTTAAACCAAGAGATTCTGAAGGCATCAGTAATGCCGAATTTCAATGGTTAAATACTGCAAAGAAGTACGTTGAAATATTTGAAGAGGAGATTGATAAATTCAACTCTAACTAAACCATGCAGACTATCAACTTTGATAATTTAAATATCAATGCAGGTGATTTAGTCCTGGATGTGGGTTGTGGAGAAGGAAGACACAGCATAGGTCTTCACGTAGAAAAAGAAGTAAACGCAGTTGGCATGGATTTATCTAAGGAAGATATAAAAACAGCGAAAAGTCGCATTAAAGACTTTTCTATTTCAGATCAGAATAAGTCTTCTTGTATTTTTGGTGCTGGAGATATCCAATCTCTGCCATTTAAAGATAATGTCTACGATGCAGTAATTTGCTCAGAAGTTTTAGAACATCTAGAGTCCCTAGATAATGCTGTGTCTGAGATAGTTAGAGTCCTTAAACCAGGCGGTGTCTTAGCAGTGAGCGTCCCCAGGTACCTTCCGGAACTCATTTGTTGGAAGTTAAGCTCAGAATACTCTCAAACTCCAGGTGGGCATGTAAGAATATTTAAGCAAAAAGAATTAAAACAATTAATTCTAAAAGAATCTGTTTCCTTTAGATCATTCCACTGGTCTCACGGTCTTCATTCTCCTTATTGGTGGCTAAAGTGTCTTTTTTGGGGAAGAAAGGAAGAACATTGGATTGTTAAGAAGTATCATCAGTTTCTTGTTTGGGATTTAATGCACGACCCTCTGTTAACAAGATTTCTTGAGGCTATACTTAAACCATTCATAGGAAAGAGTTTGGTAATGTATTTTATTAAGGATTAATGAAAGAAATAGAGCAACTTGATTATTATCAAGATTCCATAAATTTTATATTGCATACCCAAGCCGATGATGGGGCAATATGTTGGGAGCAGAACACTAAACTGGATCCTTGGGATCACATAGAAAGTGCCATGGCGCTAACGGTTGCTGGTCAAACAGAAGCAGCCAAGAAAGCTTTTGAATGGATGCAATCAAACCAAGAAAGCGTAGGCGGATGGTTCTCAGAATACAAGGCTGGACTTCCTTCTAAAAAGAGAATGGAGACTAATTTTGCAGCTTATCTTTGTGTCGGTATCTGGCATTTTTATTTGGCCACCAAGGATAAAAGTTTTGTAGAAGAATATTATCCGGTTTTGGATAGGGCGATGGAATTTGTCATCTCCATGCAAACCGACTCTGGTGATGTGCTTTGGGCACTGGATGAGAAGGGTTCTAAATTGGATGATTCTTTGATAACTGGCTGTAGTTCTATTTATAAAAGCCTTGAATGCTTTTTCGCAATTAAGAAATTACTCAATAAGGATTTAGGTAATTTGGAAGGCCAAATGAGATCTTTAAGGGGCGCAATTACAAATAAACCCGAAAGGTTTGATCGAGGCTGGAAAAGCAAAGAACGATATAGCATGGATTGGTACTATCCCATTCTTTGTGGCGTAATTACCGGAAAAGCAGGGCTAGAAAGATTCCAACATAAAGAAAAGGAATTCATAGTCGAAGGTTTGGGGTGCAAATGTGTAGTGGAAGAGCCTTGGGTTACCATCGCTGAGAGTTCAGAATTGGTGATGGCTTTAGCTCATTTGGGAGAAATAGATAGGGCACAAGAGATTTTTTCTTGGCTGCATCAATGGAAAGATCCCAAGGATAATCTGTATTGGACGGGCTATGTTTATCCTGACAAAGCTTTTTGGCCAATTGAAAAACCGACCTGGACTGCAGCTGCAGTGTTGCTAGCAGCCGATACATTGTATAAATTTACTGATGGGAGTGAATTATTTCTAAGAGATTGGAGTAAGTAGTATGGAAAAATTAGAAAGACCAAACAATATTCATCATCAGGCATTTCTTTGTAGAGATGCTGAACAAACCAGGTGGTTTTATGAGGATGTCATGGGATTTAAGCTGGTGGCAGCTCTTGATTTTGAATCTTCTCCGGGGTCGGGCGAACCTTTGGAGTACATGCATCTGTTCTTCGAGATGGGAAATGGTGATCATGTGGCCTTTTTTGATATTCCGGATGAAGTTGACGAAGAAAAATTTAATTACAAGAAGGGTTTTGATCAACACATCGCTTTTGAAGTAGATTCGTTAGAAGATTTGGATGCCTGGAAAGAGTATTTAACCAAAGAAATTGGTTGGGTCTCTGATCCCATCGATCATGATTTTGTTCACTCTATCTATTTTTATGACCCGAACGGATTGGCTTTGGAGATTACCTGCCGAGACAAAGAATATGATCAGATTATGGAAAAAGATACAAAAGAGGCTCATAAAATCTTAAAGCAGTGGACGGAAAGAACCAGACCTAAGAAGGAATCAAGAGTTGGATCGGAAAAACTCAATGAACGAACAGTGGATACAAAAGAGTTATTTAAAAGACTGAAGATCTCAGGGGCTATATGACCGAAATAGGCAGTTACGAAAGAAAGCCAATAGCCATTATTTACGAGGAAAAATCAGCTTACAAAGATACCTATGCCGGCGCTGAAGACATTGTTTTTTTAGAGGCTCATCATTTAATCCCCTCAGAACCAAAAACTGACTCAGTGGTTTTATTTATGCATCCCGCTGGCGCAGGCGGTGCCTATTTACCTATGCCTACGGCCTTAGCTAAAAGTGGTATTCCGGTGATTTATTGCAACAGCAGATACCGTGGAGTCGACAGCGGGTTAATCATGGAAAAGGTAGTGTTGGATCTGGGAGCTTGTGTGCGAGAAGCCAAAGAAAAACTCGGGTATAAGAAGGTTATTTTAGGCGGTTGGAGTGGCGGCGGTTCGCTTTCTCTGTTTTATCAATCCCAAGCAGAGAAGCCAACCTTAAAAAGCACTCCGGCAGGAGATCCTCCCGACCTGACCACTGCCGGACTTCTTCCTTGCGATGCGGTGATGCTGTTGGCTTCTCATTGCAGCAGGGCTACTACCTTAACTGAATGGTTGGACCCTTCCATCACGGATGAAGACAAACCTGATCAACGTGATCCTGAATTAAATCTTTACGATCCTAATAACCCAAATCAACCCCCTTACTCTCAAGACTTTTTAAAATTATTTAGAGAAAAACAAATTGAGAGAAATAATAAGATCACTGCATGGGC
>LUMJ01000789.1_pt1 | contig 12061 bp, 13 predicted proteins | sample 729631 | NCBI WGS metagenome assembly LUMJ01 (sample SAMN03860266, study PRJNA289734) | marine metagenome | biome: seawater column; feature: ocean; material: water; isolation source: Red Sea water column Station 22 - depth 500m | place: Saudi Arabia: Red Sea | collected 2011-10-15 | depth 500 m | reverse complement strand
CAATTATGCAAATTACCTCTAACAAAACTTTCTCACTTCATGTTCTACATGCATCAGAGTTATTGTCATAAAGTTAGATTAAGCCCAATAAAGAATAAACGAAAAGAACTCCCGGTTTATGCTGGAACTCTATTACGTGTAATGTTAAAAAACTAAATTAGTTTTTAGTTCTTAAGAATTCCTTATCTTCTTTTTCAGATTTTGTATTACCCTCATTACCATCTACCTGTTTGTTAATTTCTACAAGATTTGGTTCATTTTTGAATAATTCAAGAATATCTTTTATTAAAATTGGGTTTTTATGAATCTTCGAGACGATTTCTCTAACTAGTCTAAGATCTTCTATCCTATCTACTGCCCATCTAAAATTAGAAAGATCTTCTGAATTTACTACATTGAAAATTCTAAAATCATTTCTATTATTGTAAATATAACTTGTAACATGTTCTTTTTCAGATGGTAGTGCTGCGTTTTCCCATGATTTTTTTAGAGAATCAAATGAGAGTACCTCTACTTCAGTTCCACCTGGAAAAGTAGATGGAAGGAAATTTGTAACATAGTCATAAGAATTTGAATTGAATATCTCAACTGTTTGGTCTACAACCTCAGGATCTAGTAATGGTTTATCAGAAGGCATTCGAATTATCTTTGAAAGTGAAAATTTTTCAGCACATCTGTAATGTCTTTCAAGAACATTTTTTGAATCACCTCGAAAGCAACTTACCTTATTATCCATACAGAATTGCACAATTTTATCATCTTCTTGCAGTGTAGTAGTTGCGACAATTATCTTTTCAATAGATTTACAGTGTTTTAACTGGTTTATGACATAGTATAAAACAGGTTTTTCTTTAGTGACATCCATCAATACTTTACCGGGGAGTCTAGTAGAACCCATTCTTGCTTGAATTATGCAACCTACGGTCATGTTTGTTAAATCGTATCTATGTTTAATTAACCTTAAATCAATAATAAAAAAAAATATAATATGAAAACAATCATTGTGGCTGAAATCGGTTCGAACTGGGAGGGGAGTATGAAAAAAGCTGCCAAATTAATCAGTAAATGCAAAGAGGCTGATGCCGATGCAGTAAAATTTCAGATGTGGAGGGCCATGGATCTTTACAATATGGATCACCCAGATTGGAATTTTATAAAAAAGTCAGAAGTCACATTGAAAAATGCAAAAAAATTAAAAGAAATCTGTGATAGTTATAATATAGAATTCTATTGTAGCGCATTCTATCCTGAAGCAGTAGACTACCTAGAATCATTAAATGTAAAAAGATACAAAATAGCTTCAAGAACTTGCCTGTTAAAAGATCCATTTTCGAAAGAGACTCTAAAACGTAAGGCTGACACAAAAAAACACGTGATCATAAGCATGGGTATGGGTGGAGACAAAAAATATATCAAAAAAATATTTTCGAAGAATAAAACAACTTTTTGTTATTGTATATCTGAATATCCATTACCATTCAAAAAAATTAACTGGAAAAATATAATACAATTTGATGGATTTTCAGATCATACACTTGGTATAGCAGCACCGATTATCTATGCTACTTTAAAAAAATATGAAAATGTAAAGAATATCATGATTGAAAAACATGTAAAGTTAAAAAATTCTAAAGGACCAGATGCATCATCTTCTATAGATACAGAAGAGTTTTCAAAAATGATAAAAAGTATAAGAATAATTGAAAATTCCAAACTCAATTAAACAAAATATGATTATTGTGAAATCTTTATTATAAGATGATCATTATTTTATTATATATCTAGGATAGGTTTCTTTTATGAAAACTGCTGTAATTACAACTGCAGGTTTAGGAACACGTTTGTTAACTGCCACAAAGGCTAGTCCAAAAACCTTACTTCCATTATATTATAGATCATTTGATAGAAATAAAGAGCCATTACTTAGACCACTAATTGAAATTATTTTTGAAAATTTGTACGATAATGGTTTTAGGAAGTTCTGCTTCATAGTAGGAACAAAAAACAAGAAATCAATTCTAAATCATATGGTACCTGACCAAGAATACATTAAACTGCTAAAAAAACGTAACAACCAATTCGACAAAAGATTTGTTAACGCGTTGCAAAAATTATATAGAAAATTTGAAAAATGTGAAATTAAATGGATTTCACAAAACTCACCTATGGGTTTTGGTCACGCGTTGCTTGCATCTAAAAAATTTGTGGGCACCAAACCTTTCTTATTACATACTGGAGATGCTTATTTTCCTGACTACTCTTTTCTTAATGATTTCATAAAATCTTCGCAGTATGATAAAAAAGTTACAACCACTTTGCTTCTTCAGTATAAAAAATCTTTAAAAGGATTTGGGATCGCACAGACAAAAAAAATGGTTCCATTAGATGTTGTTTTTCATGTAGCTGAAAAGCCAAAAAAACCTCAAAGTAATTTAGCAATTTTACCAATATACATTCTTAAACCAGATATCTTTGAGGCATTAGAAAAAACTGGTTTGGGGTATAATAATGAGTTACAAGTGACTGATGCAATCAGTACGCTGATGGCTTGGAATCGTAAAGTCACTGCCTATAATTTCCGAAATAATAAATGGTTTGATATAGGTACAGCAAGAGAATATTTTCACGCATTAAATCATTCATTTAAAATAGCTACAAAATAATTAGTAGAATGAGCTCAAATTATACTAGTTTTCTTTTTCAGTTAATGCTTTGATAAAATGATTTCTTCTGGTCTCTTCAGTAATTATTGCTCTTGACTCTTCAACAATAGAGCGATTTACATCTAATTTTCTTCTCGCTTCCTTTACAATTTTATCAAACATTGCAAAAGGATAGAGAATTAGATAGAGGTTTTCCATTACAATAAAAATTCTGTTAGCCTCTGTTAACTGATCCTTTCTGATATGATCCAGCATCAGTCTCTTAAGTTCGCCAATACAATCAAGTAGTCCTAAAACATATGATTCCTTTGAAACACTCATAGATTTTAGTGCTGGAATTTCTTTTTTTTCTATTACTGCTAAAAATGAACAAGCCTCAACAAATTCTTGTTCTGGTGTGATAAGATATTTTTTAAAATTGTCTTTCGCCTTTTTCTGATTTTTTTTCAAAATCAATTCAGCATTTTTGATTTTCTGTCTTGCTAACTTAAGATCACCCTTATGAGCAGCTATTATAGAATGGCTGCATAATATTACTACATCTCTGGTATTTTTTATCAAATATTCCCTTGACGCATTTACATTATGAAGTGATTTTGAAATATCATTCAGTGATGATTTTACTGTCTTTAATGTCATAATCTATTTCAAAAAAACAGGGATAAAGTCGTTTGCCAAAGGGCTTAATTGCCATCTTAATTTGGTTTAGACATGTGCATAACTGTCAAACAAATGTTGCAGATTGAGGAAAATGGCCATCAGATGGGATTTTCGAGAAAATTTATGATGGAGAATGCTGGTGCAGCAACGGTAAAAGTACTGTATGAAAAATTTAGTACACATCTAGACATCACAAGTTCAGGAAATGGAAGAGTTTTGGTTTTTGCAGGACTTGGAAATAATGGTGGTGATGGTTTAGTGATTGCACGACATTTAGCAGGATACGGGTTAAACGTAACTGTTTTTCTTTTGGGCGAACCAGATAATATTAGATCAGAAGAATGTTCTTGGAATTGGATCTTATTGGAAAAAATGAAATCAGTAAAATTACTTACTGGTGGAAATCTTGAGGATCTTAACAATTTAGAATTTGGTGTAATAGTTGATGGAATTTTAGGAACTGGTATTTCAGGTGAAATTAGGGAGCCTCAAGCATCTGCTATTACGTTTATCAATAAATCACATGCATTCAAACTAGCTGTTGATGTTCCTTCTGGTATAGATCCAAATACTGGAGACAAAAACTCACCACATGTTGTAGCAAACATAACGGTAACATTTCATAGAATGAAGGTTGGTATGCCAAAGGCAAAAGATGTATGTGGCGAAATTTTTGTTGAAAAAATTGGTATTCCTCCAGAAGCAGAGATTGGTGTGCTATGAAAGTGTATCAAATTCCCGTTGGTCCAATGCAGAATTTTTCATACATTGTTGAAGACGAATCCACGCAAGAAGCAATTATAATTGATCCATCATGGGATTTGGAGAAATTAACTGAAATTATCAACGAACAAAACCTTAACCCCAAACTCAGTGTAAAGATCATTCAACATGATGCGTCAGAACTAAAAAATGACTTGACAGTTTCAGACGGAGATTCTATAAAATTTGGTTGTTCTGAACTTGTAGTATATCATACACCCGGACACTCAAAAGACAGTATTTGTCTTGTGGGTGATGGAAAAATTTTTTCAGGTGATACCTTGTTTGTAGGAAACTGTGGCCGGATTGATTTGCCGGGGGGAAGCGCTAAAGAACTTTATCATGGTTTGTTTGATGTTATTGCAAATCTTAGTGATGATCTGATTTTGTATCCGGGTCATGATTATGGCTCATCTCCAACATCTACTATTGGAAAGGAAAAGCAAACCAATCCTGTGATGCAAAATATATCTGAGGATGAATTTATTGAACGGATGGGCGGTTAATCATATCTGATATTGAAATCCATTGCAATGAGGAAAAAGGCAGGAAATTCATTAAAGATGTTGAGCAAAAGCAATTTCATTTTTCATTTGTAATTTCCTACACAGAAACGGCTGAAATTCCTGGAATTACGGTAGCAGGTGCTGATCCAAATTTCATTAAATTCACCCCACCGGCAGATGCAGAATTTATTCACTATGGATTCTGTAAAAGCATTGATATGATTCCCATGACACCAGATGGGAAACCAACACCAGCACTTTTGACTAGAGCATCAATAGAACATGCACGCATCAAACAGATATCTATTAACGCTGGTGGTAAGATTCTTCCAAAACTACCGTATTTTGAAACTAATCTTCCTTTTGGCAAAAACATATCCAAAGAGCCTGGACTTGAGAAATCTTCTGTTATGCGTGCAATTGATTATGGTAAGAAGGTTGGTAATGTATTGGCTTTAGCTACCAATTGTCTTGTAATTGGAGAATCTATACCTGGTGGCACAACTACAGCGCTAGCTGTTATGAAGGGACTAGGTATTGATGCACGCGTAAGTTCTAGTATGCCCGACAGTCCACAATCGTTAAAAAATCAAATTGTTGAAAAAGTACTAGAACGTTCTGATTCCAAGGAACCATATGATGTAATAGCAAATGCTGGCGACCCAATGATCCCGTTTGTTGCGGGCATGTTAAGCACTGCTTCCGAGATAACAAATGTTATTCTGGCTGGAGGTACTCAGATGGCTGCTGTACTTGCATTAGCAAAAACAACGGGATATGATGAGAATCGAGTTGCAATAGGAACTACTTCGTACATAGTTGATGACAGTGATGCAAATTTGTTAGAAGTTGTAGAATCAATATCTGATATTCCAGTGTTATCCATAAATCCACAATTAGTAGATTCAAAATTTGATGGTTTACGTGCATATTCAAAAGGATTTGTAAAAGAAGGGGCTGGTGCTGGCGGGACCATGATTGCCTCAATACTCAAAACTGGTATAAGCTCAAAAAAATTACTGGGCTTGATTGATAAAGAGTATTCTCGAGTTACTACTTCACAGTAACAGACTTTGCTAAATTTCTTGGATAATCAGGATCTGTTTTCTTTTCTAGTGCAGAATAATACGCTAGCAGTTGAATGGGAACAATTTCAATTATGGGGTATAATGCTTCATCGATTGAAGGAACCTTAATCCAATAGTCGTATACATCACTTTTCTTATCTGATATTCCGATAATCTTTGCACCTCTTGCTTTAATCTCATTCGCGCTGTTTAGTGTGTCATTATATGAAGAGTCGTCTGGATTAATTATTATCACATAGACATTTGAATCCATTAAAGCCAGCGGCCCATGCTTCAGCTCTCCACCCGGTATGCCCTCCGCATGAATGTACGAAAGTTCTTTTAGTTTCAAGGCGGCTTCCCTTGCAATAGGAAGATGGATTCCTCTTCCAAGAACGTAAATGTCCGTTATTTCCTTAAGATTTTTTGCTAACTCTTTTATCTTTAAATTATTTGATAGAATCTGAGAAATTGCGTCTGAAACTTTTTTCCAGTTTGGGTTGATGCATCCATTGCATAATTGATCGGTGATTCTGTATAGTATCGCAAGCTGTGACGTAAAGCTTTTTGTTGCAGCAACACCAATCTCTGGTCCACAATTTAATCCAATTGCTAATGATGATTGTTGTGAAAGAGATGAATTTAGAAGGTTTACAACAGACAATATCTTTGCATTTGATTCTTTGGCAATTTTGACTGCCTCTAATACATCAGCACTTTCACCGCTTTGTGAGATTGTAATTAGTGTTGAGTTAGGCTCAATTTCATTAGGCGAAAAAGGCAATTCACTAGAAATTAACGTATTAATCTTTATTTTTGCAAATTTTGACATTAGGTGTTTTGCTATTTCTGCTGCATTGTAGCTTGTCCCACTTCCAGTAATGTACAAGTTTTTTGCTTGTTTGATATTATCAACAAGCTGTTGAATTTGATTATTATCCACAGCACGTAATATTGTATCTGGCTGTTCTGAAATTTCTTTTATAGTAAAATGGGCATAGTCCCCTTTGTAAACATCAGCAAATTCTTTTGAAACTTTCGTAATTTGATATTTGACAGGCGTTCCATCAAAATCAAAAATATGTATTCCGGAATTGTTGATAATTACAAAGTCCTCATTATCAACATAAATTGCATCATCTGTGTTTTCTATGAAACCTAATACATCACTAGACAAGTAATGACTATTTTTTCCTACTCCCACAATTAGTGGTTCGTGAAACCTTGCAGCTGCAAGTGTTCCATCTTCAAAAATCACAACAAAGGAATAATGTCCCTTTAGTTGGGTAACTGTTTTGATAATGGATTGCTTGATATCCGAAGTTTCATCAAAATTTAGCTGGATTAGATTAGCTATGACTTCACTGTCAGTTTCACTCTGAAATTCATATCCTTTGTTTCGTAAATTAGATTTTAATTCTTCAAAGTTTTCAATAATTCCATTATGAACAAGTGCAACTTTTCCAGAATTGCTTGAATGTGGATGGGCATTTTTTTCAGTTACTTTCCCATGCGTTGCCCATCGTGTATGACCAATACCAATATTCCCCGGAAGACCATCAAGTTTAGCAGTATTATTTACCTCAACAACCTTTCCAACTCCTTTTTTGAGCAAAATATTATTTTCTGATTTTGTTGCGATACCTACACTATCATAACCTCTATACTCCATCTTTTGTAATCCTTTGACGAGTATTGGTGCTGCAGAATTCTTTCCATAATAGCCTATAATAGAACACATTTTGTTTCTAAGAAATTAGATTTTTGTTTGCTGATAAGCTTATCTTATTATTGTTCAGTTGATGTTTTTTGCACTTCTTGACTAACTGATTGTTCTTCATTTTCTGATTGTTCGCCTGTTTCAATTTCCAAGTTTTCTGTTTCTGGACTTCCTAAATCAGACTCTTGTTTAGATAACGTTTGATTAAATGATGATTCGGCTGTTAATCGTATATTTAATTCCTCATCAATTTTTACAATATAGGATGGAATTGTAACAATCCGATCATCTATCATTATATGACCATGGACAACTGCCTGTCTTGCTTGGTATGGAGTTTTAAAATTTAGTTTTCTTTGAACTACAGATTGTAAACGACGTGATAATAAATCGGTAACTTGTAGGTTTAACACATCATCTAAAGTTGAATCTTGATTTACTAATCCAATTTTTGAAAGTGAATTTATAAGTATTGGTTCTTTCTGTTCTCTAACTTCCTGTCTTAAAGCAAGTATTGAACGAGCTTGAAATCTAAGTCTTGATAATTCAGTGCTTGCTTTCCATAATTCTCTTTTAGTTTTTAATCCAAATGTACCAATTGTTTTTAATTCATCCATCATTATATCATAATTAAGAGGACGCTTTGGTTTTCTCCAAATTCTTCTTGGTGTTTTTGGATCTCCCATTTATTTCACTTGTTTCTTTTTCTCAGTAGGAGGATCAGCCTTCTTTTCTACATCTTTTTTAGTTTCTGTGCCAGGTTTTTTACTCTCTGTAGCAGCTGGAGCTTCTCCCTCAGCAGCTGGAGCTTCTCCCTCAGCAGCTGGAGCTTCTCCCTCAGCAGATCCTTCTTTTGTTGGCATTATTCTACCCCCTTTGGCAACACCTACGGCTCCACCTTTTCTACCGGTACATCTAGTGCGTTGTCCTCTCACTTTTAATCCATACATATGTCTATATCCTCTCCAACTACCAATGTCTTTCTCTCGCTCAATGTCATTTCTTACATTAAATGCAATATCAGATGTTATCAGATGTTTATCTTTGCCAGTTTCAATATCTTTTCTTCTATTTAAAAACCAAGATGGAAAATCAGCAGATGTTGGATTTTTTAAAATGTTTTCAATTGATTGAACTTGTTCTGTCGATAAATGCCCAATTCTTTGGTTTGGATTTATTTTTAAAACATTCAAGATCGTGTTTGCAAACATATAACCTACACCCCTAATTTGGGTTAGGCCGATTATCATTTTTTTATCTCCAGGAATGTCGTTTCCCACGATTCTTACTATGTATTGATATTCTGTACTCAAGTATGCAAGATTTCAAAAATGCCTATTAAAAACCATACTAGTATTTGGATTATTTTGTTTATAGTTTTAGAGATAGTATTATAATTTCGTAATCAAAGTCATAGTATGTCAAATGATACTTCCGATGATAATGGGAATATTATAGAATCACTTTTTGAACCAGGTAATGCCGAGATTCTGACACAGTTAAGAGATGGCCCAAAATCACTATCAGATCTTGTAAAAAATCTTGAAATTCCAAAACAAGAAATTGGTGAAAAACTTTCATATCTAATAGCAAAAAACTTTATAAATAAAATTGAAAAAAATGGAAATATCGTATATTCGATTAATATTGAAAATCTAACTAAAATTCTAGAAAATAATGATAATTTTCAAAATATTGATAATGGATTAGCTAAACTTGATAGTTTTCTTAATTGATTTACTCAATTATACTTTGTAAATTTACACAAAAAATTAATTTTTTTCTGCTTTATGTATAAATACCCTAAAACTTTTGTATCTTCAATTAATATGAGACTCTCCAGTAAATTTCTAGTAATTATCGTATCCCTTTCTATAATATCGTATGGAATAACAGATTTAGCTTATGGACAGACTAATGTAGCTCCGATTAATGTTGTGACAGATCATGCTTCTTATGGAACAGGTGAAACAATTTCTATTTCTGGATTTGTAAAAAACTTTGAAGGCGAAGCTGATGTCACTCTTATGATTATTGACCCAAGAGGCAACATAGTTACTGTAGCTCAAATTGCGCCCAATTCAGATGGAAGTTATTCTCATACCATTAAAGCGGCGGGCATGATTAGTGTAGAAGGTGAATACACCATCAAAGTGCAAGTTCAAAATAATGGTCCACAAAAAAATAATACTGTATTTGAATTTGTTGGAGGTTCTGGAAGCCAAGTTGCAGCTGCACCACCACAAGAAACTGAATTGGAAGCAGCTGTGGAATCAACTATGGAACCAGAACCAGTTATGGAAACAACTGAACCAGTTTGTGGTCAGGGCACTGTACTAAAAGATGGACTTTGTGTAGTTGAAGAAAAAAAGAAGGGCGGTGGCTGCCTAATAGCAACAGCTGCATTTGGTTCTGAAATGGCACCACAAGTTCAGTTCCTAAGAGAAATTCGTGATAATACTGTATTACAAACAGAGTCAGGTTCTGCATTTATGACGGGATTCAACCAGTTCTACTATTCATTTTCACCAACGATAGCAGATTATGAACGAGAAAACCCTGTATTTAAGGAAACTGTAAAACTGGCATTAACTCCAATGCTAACATCACTAACTATCCTTAACTATGTCGATATCGATTCAGAACAAGAAATGTTGGGATATGGAATTGGTATTATACTTCTCAACATAGGAATGTATTTTGTAGCGCCTGCAGTAATTATCTTTAAAATAAAAAATAGAAAATAATCTCTAGATTATTATACTTAGCAAATTCATAAAATACAATGAATGTAGAGTTTGAGGAATTTGATTCGATTGAAAAGGTCTTCTTGTATATGGCTTCTATTGCTACTCCGATGAAAAATGTTTTGCCTATTAATTCCTACAAAGGATATGTTTGTTCTATCATTCCTTTAAGTCAATCTGGGAACGAAACCTTTCTAATGATTTTCACAAAAGGCTCATTAGAAGAAGGTATTTTTGAATTTGATGTAAACACAAATAATTACAAAAAAGTAGACTCTATAGAAAGAACGGATAAAACTTATTTCATAGTTATGACTCCAAAAAGAAATACGATTGCGGATAAAGCACTAGAAAAAATTTGAACTATTATTTTGTGTAAGTAGGAGCAGTAACTGATCTACTTCTTGCATATTTTTCTATAATTTCATCAGGCATTCTTCCGTTAAACAAGTCTTTGCACAAACCACGCAAATATCTCATTATTGCCCATGTTCCTGCTTTAATAAGACCATACATGAAAATTTTCATTGCTGGACCATACGTTTTGTTTCTAAGAATGATTGGTATAATATCATTAATTACACGAAGATTATTTTCCCAACATTTCCAAAATAATGTAAATTGTGCTTCATTTAGGTTACCAAAGTGCATTGAATTTTTCTCACTAAAGTCTTGGTACAGTAACGGAGCAACTAGTCCCCTAAAATCAAATGCTCTAAAATCACTCATCATATCAATTGTATATTGAACTTCATCAGGAGTTTCATCTGGCCAGCCAATGATTATAGTAGCCGCTGGAAACCAGTGATTTTTGTTAAGTATTTTTGCACCTTCTCTTACCACCCAACCCCATTCTTCAGGTGAAAACGGTTTTGCTTTTATTCCCAAGTGTTTTTTCACCATACTGGGAGCAACTGTTTCAATTCCTAGATTTGTTGACAACCATCTTCCGCTCTTATGCATATCATTAATTTCTGAAATGTCATGCATGAGCTTAGGATCAGCAACGACAGCTGAAAATGTCATATGAGTTGTACCAATAAAATTAGCTCCAAGATCTTTAAGTCCCTTCCATAGTGATGTAATAGCATCATAGTTTGGCTGGAAATCTCGATTATCACAACCATACAGCAGCATTTCATCAGAATGTAGCCAAACCGAGTCGAAGCCATAATCAAGGTTTATCTTTGCTTCACGTCGTAGTCTTTCAACGGGTAGATCCTTTTTGGATCTTTTGTTAACATCACAAAAGTCACAACCTCTTCCACATCCTCTCATTGCTTCTATTAAGGAATTTACAGTAGGAGAAGTAATCTCTGGAATATTTTGTATGTTCCTCACAAAACAATGCATTAGTTCTGGTGCATCTCCTTTTTCCAAGTCATGAAATAAATCCAAAGCAAGCTCATCTGCTTCACCAATAACCACAGTATCAATTCCATGGATTTTCATTCTGTCTGACTTTGCAAGCTCCCACGCACCGTTTCCTCCAACAACAACTTTGAAATCATATTTTTTCTTTAATTGGATAATATTAGCACACATCTTTTTGAATTTCATTGCAACGTAAGAAAGTTTTTCAGGTGACATAGTTGTTGTAACTGGCGCCATTCCAAGTGGATCCATCACATTAACTCCAACTATCTTAGTGTCAGAACCTATTGATTTTTCAATGTAATCAGGATTTACAGTTAGAATCTCATCTCTTTTGTAACCTTGTAATAGAGCGCTTTCCACCCTTCTTAATCCAACTTGGGCAACTTTTGCCTCGCCAGTGTTACGGTCAGTTTCAACTGGAGGACAAAAAACTTTATCAAAAACCCATTCTGGAAGAACCTCATAAGGACCACATGCTATGAAACCATAAAGGAAGTTACCTCTATAATTAGTCATTAAACTACGATCTGCTGTAAGTACTATTCTTTTACCAGCCAAT
>LUMJ01000400.1_pt1 | contig 12063 bp, 9 predicted proteins | sample 729631 | NCBI WGS metagenome assembly LUMJ01 (sample SAMN03860266, study PRJNA289734) | marine metagenome | biome: seawater column; feature: ocean; material: water; isolation source: Red Sea water column Station 22 - depth 500m | place: Saudi Arabia: Red Sea | collected 2011-10-15 | depth 500 m | reverse complement strand
CGCCGGTGCCGGCGGCCAGGACGAGGCCGTGCACGCCTGCGTCGACGAGCGACTCGACGTGGTCGCGCAGGCGACCCTCGTCGAGCGACTCGCCGCTGTCGTCGAACGGCGAGCTCATGGCGGCGCACACGCCGTGGAGCAGGGGGAGGGTGGGTCCGCTGCCGTTCGTGTCGCTCATCTCGTCCTCGTAGTTTCTTGGGGCGGGGTTAGGTGATCAGGTCGGGTAGTTCGGCATCTCGGCGGGCCACGAACTCGTCTAGTTCCCGGCTCACGTTCTCGGGCAGCGACGGCTCCTCGTACTCGTCCAGCATCTCGCGGCACCGGACTGTGGCGCGTTCCTCGGCGCTCTGGCCGCCTTCGGCCAGCCACTGCTCGTAGTTGTCGCTGTTCATCATCTCGGGCATCGAGAACGCCGACTGGAAGTTGGCCAGCGTGTGGGCGGTGCCGAGGAAGTGGCCGCCGGGCGGCACCTCGCGCATGGTGGCGAGCACCTCGTCGAGGTCGTCGAAGGACACGCCGCTGCCGAGGCGGTACATGAGCTCGAGCTGCTCGCTGTCGAGGACCCACTTGGCGTAGCTCTGGCACATGGCGCTCTCGAGGTAGCCGGTGGTCGAGAGCAGGAAGTTGGTGCCGGCCATGACGGCGCCGTAGAGGTTGCGGGCGGCCTCGGCCCCGGCCTGGGCGTCGACCAGCTTCGAGCTCGTGCACCCGGCGCTGCACCGGGACGGCAGCCGGTAGTGGCGGGCCATCTGGGCCGTCAGCAGGTTCATGTGGCAGATCTCGGGGGTGCCGGCCTGCGGGGCGCCGGTCTTCATCGACACGGTCGACACCCACTGGCCGTAGAGGGCGGGTGCGCCGGCCCGCACTAGTTGCGAGAACGCCACGCCGGTGAGCGCCTCGATGTTGACCTGGATGACGGCGCCGACGGTGCTGGCCGGGGTGGAGGCGCCGCCCAGCACGAACGGGCTGAAGAGGGTGGCCTGGTTGGCGCCGGCGAACACCCGGACGCTGTCGAGCATGGTCTGGTCCCACACCAGTGGCGTGTTGCCGTTGGCGAGGCAGGTCATGACGGTGGTGTTGCGCACCTCCTCCTGGCCGAACACGATCCCGGCCATGTGGAGGCTGTCCTCGGCCCGCTCCCTGGAGGTGACGGCACCCATGAATGGCTTGTCCGAGTAGCGCAGCAGGCTCTCGGTCATGGCGAGGTGGCGCTTGGGGACGGGGACGTCCATGGGCTCGCACACGACGCCGCCCGACATGTGCAGCGCCGGGGACAGGTGGTTGAGCTTCGTGAAGTTCTGGAAGTCCTCGAGCGAGGCGGCGCGGCGGACCCCGTCGAGGCCGAGGACGTAGGGGGCGCCGTAGGAGGGCGTGAAGATCTGCTTCCCGTCGCCGACCGTGACCGAACGCTCCGGATTGCGGGCGGTCATGGTGTACGAGGAGGGCGCCAGGCCGACCAGCTCCATGAGGTGCTCGCGGTCGATGCGCACCCGGTGGCCGTCGACGCTCGCGCCGGCTGACCGCCACGAGGTGGACGCCTGGTCGCAGCGGAACTCGACGCCCACCTCCTCGATGATGTCCATCGAGGCGTCGTGGATGGTCTGGACCTGTTCGGGGGTGAGCAGGTCGACCCAGGGGAGCTTCCGCTCGAGCTCAGGGAGCCAGGTCTGGACGCGGGTGCGCCGTGCCCGGGCACGGGCTTCTCGGCCCCGGCGTGTGGTGCCGAGCTCGGTGCCGGTGGTGGTCGTGTCGGTCATGGGCTGCACTCAGAGGTCGTGACGGCCGCGGCAGCCTGCCGACGCACGGGGCAGGTGTCAACCTGTCCGGCGCACACCGCTACGGCTCGACGATGTTGTAGAAGAGCGGAAAGTCGGTGAACGTCTCCCACAGCGCCAGCACCCGGTCCCGGTCCCCGTCGATGGCGGCGGTGCCGGCCTCGAGCAGGTCGGCGAGCGTGCCGCCCGTGGACACGATCCCGTTGAGCGCCGGCCGGTCGCAGGTGACCGTGGCGTCGGGAACCTCGTGGCGCCGCCCCGGCGTGGCGTGGAGCGTGCCGTTCGACAGCTCGAGGCGCACGACCTCGTCCTCGTCGGGAAGCAGCCAGTCGACGGCCAGGTGGCCCAGTCCGACGGCGGCCGGCCCGTCCACCTTGACGGCCAGCAGGTCGAACACCTGCTGGTGGGTCATGCCGGCGACCACCTCGGGACGGGGTCGCTGGATCACCGGCACGTCGACCGACCCGTTGCGGAGCTCCTGGGCACCGGTCAGGTAGACGTCGCGCCACGGCCCCGACTCGGCCCGGTAGCCGAGTTGCTCGAAGGCGTCGGCCTGCAGGAGCCGGGCCTCCTCGCAGGTGGGGTCGGCGAACACGGCGTGGCGCAGCACCTGGGCCACCCAGCGGTGGTCGCCGGCCTCGAAGGCGGCACGCGCCTTGGCCAGCAGTTCGTCCATGCCGCCCATGAACTCGACGTAGCGGTGCCCGGCCTCGGTCGGTTCGTACGGGTCGAGGCTGGACGGGTGCCCGTCGTACCAGCCGAGGTACCGCTGGTACACGGCCCGCACGTTGTGGCTGACCGTGCCGTAGTAGCCGTGGCAGCGCCAGTCGGCCCACAGCCCGGGTGGCAGGTCGATGCGGGCGGCGATCTCGTTGGGCGTGAATCCCAGGTTGGTCAGCCGCATGGCCTGGTCGTGGAGCCAGCGGTAGAGGTCCCGCTGGTTCACGAGGTACTCGCGGACGTCGTCACCGCCCCAGTGCGGCCAGCCGTGGGAGGCGAACACCAACTCGGCCTCGTCGCCCCAGCGGTCGAGGGCCTCGTCGATGTAGCGGCTCCAGAGCAGGGCGTCCCGAACAAGGGCACCGCGCAGCGTCAGCACGTTGTGCATGGTGGCGGTGCAGTTCTCGGCCATGCAGAGGGCCTTGTGGTCCGGGAAGTAGAAGTGCATCTCGGCCGGGGCCTCGGACTCGGGCGTCAGCTGGAACTCGACGCGCACCCCGTCGAGGACCAGCTCCTGGCCGGTCTCGACGATGTCGATCGTGGGCGGCACGAGGGCGCTCGATCCCGTCGACACGCCCTTGCCGAGGCCCTGGTCGACGTGGTGGTGCTCGCTCCACGGCAGCAGCATCCCGAACTGGTACATGGCCCGGCGGCCCATGACCGGCGCCGCCACCACGTTCTCGGAGACGGCTTCGCGCAGGAAGCCGTCAGGGGCGACGATCGGCACCTCGCCGGCGCCGATCCGCTCCTGACTGACCACGCCGAGGATGCCGCCGTAGTGGTCGAGGTGCGAGTGCGTGTAGATCACCGCGGTGACCGGCCGCTCGCCGAGGTGTTCGGTCACGAGCTCGTAGGCGGCGGCCGCCGACTCGTGGGTGGTCAGCGGGTCGATCACCACCCAGCCCTCGTCGCCCCGGATGAACGTGACGCTCGAGGTGTCGAAGCCCCGCACCTGGTAGAAGCCGTCGCACACCTCGTAGAGGCCATGCTGGGCGTTGAAGCCGGCCTGGCGCCAGAGCGCCGGGTTGACCGTGTCGGGGCAGGGGCCGTGCACGAAGTCCGACTTGGACAGGTCCCAACTCACGGGCTGCCACGGGTTGGGGAGGAGCTTCTCGATGACCGGTTCCTGCCGGGTGGCGATGAAGCCACGGGCCACGTTGGCGGCGTCGGAGCCGTCGTCGGGTGGCAGCGAGGCGGCGAACGCGGCCAGGTCGTCCCGGGTCTGCGCCTCGGCCGCCTTCGGCGCGCGTGGGTCGGTGGTCATCTCGGAGGTCTCCTTGGTGGCACTCGGGACCTGCTCAGGGTCCGGTGAAGATCGGGCCCGTCTTGTCGAGGGTCGGGACGATGCCGGGGCCGTCGCCGTAGCGGCCGGCCTCGAAGCGGGCGACGACGAAGTGGTGGACTTCGTCGGGGCCGTCGGCGAGGCGGAGGGTGCGCTGCTGGGTGTACATCCGGCTGAGTGGCGTCCACTGCGACACGCCGGTGGCGCCGTGTACCTGGATGGCCTCGTCGATGATGCGGCAGACCCGTTCGGGGACCATGGCCTTGACGGCGCTGATCCACACCCGGGCCTCGGCGTTGCCCATGGTGTCCATGGCCCTGGCGGCCCGCAGCACCATGAGGCGCATGGCCTCGATGTCGATGCGGGCCCGGGACACGACCTCCATGTTCTTGCCGAGGTTCAGGATCGGCTTGCCGAACGCCTCGCGGTGCAGGCCGCGCCGCACCAGCAGTTCGACGGCCCGCTCGGCGGCGCCGATCGAGCGCATGCAGTGGTGGATGCGGCCGGGACCGAGGCGCAGTTGCGAGATCTCGAAGCCACGGCCCTCGCCCAGCAGGATGTTGTCGTAGGGCACCCGGCAGTCGTCGAACGTGAGGTGCATGTGGCCGTGCGGGGCGTCGTCGTCGCCGAAGACCTGCATCGGGTGGTCGATCGTGAGCCCGGGTGCGTCGGTGGGCACGAGGATCTGGGACTGGCGCCGGTGGGGCGGCCCGTCCGGGTCCGTCTGGACCATCGTGATCATGATCTTGCAGCGCGGGTCGCCGGCGCCCGAGATGTAGTACTTGGTGCCGTTGATGACCCACTCGTCGCCGTCGCGCACTGCCCGGCAGGCGATGTTCTTGGCGTCCGACGAGGCCAGGTCGGGCTCGGTCATGGCGTAGGCGGAGCGGATCTCGCCGTTGAGCAGGGGCTCCAGCCACTGCTTCTTCTGCTCGGGTGTGCCGACCCGCTCGAGGACCTCCATGTTCCCGGTGTCGGGGGCCGAGCAGTTGAGACTCTCGGAGGCGATGGGGTTCTTCCCGAGTTCGGCGGCGATGTAGGCGTAGTCCAGGTTGGAGAGGCCTTCACCGGTCTCGGCATCAGGCAGGAAGAAGTTCCAGAGTCCGGCGGCCCGGGCCCGCGACTTGAGGTCGTCGAGGATCTCGAGCTGGCCGGGGTGGTAGCCCCAGTGATCGGTGCGTTCGGTGCCGAGTCGGTGGAACTCGCCGGTCACCGGCTCGACCTCGTCGGCGATGAACGCCACCACGGCGTCGAAGAGGGGACGCGCCCCCTCCGACATGGCGAGGTTCAGCGAGTCGCTGGACGGGTCGTCGATGTGCAGTCCTGGGCCGATCGCCATGGATTCCTCGCCGGGTCGGGGTCGTCCGCCGAACCTACGCCAGGGCGGGGCGGGGTGCGTCAGCCGGGGCGGTGTGTGCGGTCCGATGCGGTGCCCGCGGTGGAACGGCGCGAGGGTGAACCCGTGCGGTTCTCGTTGATCTACGAGGCGCAGGTGGAGGACGCCTCGCCCGCGGGCGAGCGTGCGATGTTCGCCGACATCCTCGAGCAGTCGCTCCTGGCCGAGGAGCTGGGCTTCGACGTGGTCTGGGCCGTGGAGCACACCGCCCTCACCCACTACGCGCACATGAGCGCACCCGAGACCTTTCTCGCCTACCTGGCCGGCCGTACCACCCGCATCGGCCTCGGCCACGGCGTCGTCTGCCTGCCGCCCCAGATGAACCATCCGGTGAAGGTGGCCGAGCGGATCGCCACCCTCGATGTCCTCTCCGGTGGGCGCGTCCACTTCGGGATGGGGAAGGGCGCCACGCAGCAGGAGGCCGGCACCTTCGGCTACGAGCTCGAGGCGCTGCCGCCGATGATCGCCGAGTCGATGCACCTGATCCCGAGGCTGTTCGTCGAGGACGAGGTCGAGCACCACGGTGAGTTCATCGACCTGCCGAGCCGCCCGGTGCACCCGAAGCCCCTCCAGGATCCACATCCGCCGCTGTACCAGGCCTGCACCGGCACCGAGTCGTTGCTGGACGCCGCGGCGCGGGGCATCGGCGCCCTGGTACTCGGCTTCGGCGGCCCCGGGGAGGTCGCCGCCAAGAACGAGGCGTATCGCCGGGCCTTCGCCGAGCGCCGGCCGGAGGACCAGGTGGGGTTCGCTCCCAACGAGCACCTGGCGGCCCTGTGTCCGGCCGTCGTCCTCGACGACGGCGTCGAGGCGCGGCGCATCGGGCTGCGGGGCCAGCGCTTCTTCCTCGAGGCCATCGCCCACTGGGCCTCCGACGGCGCCACGCCGCTGCCCGATCCCTCGTCGTGGCAGGAGGGCACGGCGGTCACCGGGGACGGCACCGAGGTCGTGGCGACGCGGATCGGCGGTGAGCTCGTGACCATCGACTTCTCGGACCCGGGCCAGTCGCTCCTCAACCCGAACCACGCCTACGGGACGGTCGACGACTGCCTCGGCTACGTGGAGCAACTGCTCGAGGCGGGTGCCGACGAGATCCTGTTCTTGAACCAGATGGGGACCGTCCCCCAGTGGGCGATGCTCGAGACCATCCGCAACATCGGCGAGCACGTCATCCCGAGATTCCGCTGACGCGGCGCCGGGGGCGGTTGTAGCGTCCGGCGTGCGGCGTCGGGCCAGGAGGTGGAGCCGTGGCGAACGGGAGGGACGGGTCGATCGCCGACGAGGTGTTCGCGCTGTTCGCCGAACACGGGGCCAACTCGTACAGCGAACGGGTCACGATGGAGGAGCACGCCCGGCAGGCGGCGGCGTGCGCCCGGGAGGCCGGGGCTGGCGACGCCCTCGTGCTGGCGGCGCTCCTCCACGACGTCGGCCACTTCCTCGACCCTGCCGACTCCGAGTTCGGGGTCACCGACCATGGCACGTCGGGCGGTGCGTGGGTGGCCGAGCGGTTCGTCGACGCCGTCGCCGAGCCGGTTCGGCTGCACGTGGCGGCCAAGCGGTACCGGTGCCACGTCGACCCCGGCTACGAGGCACGACTCTCACCAGCGTCGGTGGGGACCCTTCGCCTCCAGGGCGGGCCGATGACCGCCGGCGAGGCGGCAGCCTTCGAGGCCGAGTCGCACGCCGAGGACGCCCTCGCCGTCCGGGACTGGGACGACGCCGGCAAGCAGTCCGGCCTCGAGGTGCCCGAACTGGCCGAGTTCCGGGCCCTGCTCGAGGATCCCGCACTGCGTCGGACGCCGTTGGCGCTCGTGGCGGTCGAGCCCGACGAGGTCACCGTCGACCTTGGCGACGGCCCCGTGCGCTTCCACGCCATCTGGCTGCGCGACAACGCCCGGGACGACGCCTCCCGGCACGAGGCCAACGACCAGCGCCTGTTCGACGTGAGCGAGCTGCCCGCCGACGTCGTGCTCGAGGCGGCGGAGGTGGTGGGCGACCTGTTGCACGTGACCTTCGGGCCGGACGGCACCGCGAGTTCGTTTGCCGCGGACTGGCTGGCAGCCCACCGGTACGACGGCCCGGAGCGTCCGACGTCGTGGTACGTGTCATGGGGCCGGGACGACCTGGACCTGGCCCGGGCCGACTACGAGGAGGTCCTGGCGGACGTCGGTCCCCTCAGCCGGGCCATCGTCCGGGACGGCCTGGCGGTCGTGACCGGGCTGGCCACCGGCGACCGGGAGGGGGCGTCCATCGAGGACGTGGCCGGCCTGTGGGGCCCGGTCCGCGAGACCAACTACGGACGGATCTTCCACGTCCGCGCCGAGGAGAATCCGATCAACCTGGCGTTCACGCCGCGGTCCCTCAACGTCCACACCGACAACCCCTACCGGCGCCCGGTCCCGGGCTACCAGTTGCTCCACTGCCTCATCGCCAGCGGCGAGGGCGGCGTCACCGTCCTCGTGGACGGCTTCCGGGCCGCGGAGGCGCTCCGGGCCGAGGAACCGGAGGCGTTCAGCCGGCTGAGCAGTCGGCCCGTGCCGTTCCGCTGGGCCGGGGAGGGCTTCGACCTGCGGGACCGACGGCCCCTGATCGAGGTCGACGACCGGGGGGCGCTGCGGTCGGTCCGCTACAACAACCGGTCGGCGGCCCCGTTCGACCTGCCCCACGGCGAGATGGCCGACTTCTACGCCGCCTACCGGACCTTCGCCGACCAGCTGCACCGGTCGGAGTTGGAGGTCCGCATCGTGCTGCAGCCGGGGGAGTGCCTGGTGTTCGACAACGAGCGGGTGCTCCACGGCCGGGATGGTGAGTCCGACCCCGGTCGGTACCTGCAGGGCTGCTACCTCGACCGGGACTGGATCCACGGCCGCATCCTCGGGGAGCCGTATTTCCTGTGAAACACGGGATATGTGCTACACATAATCCGTGGCCAACCTGACCCTCGCCCTCGACGACGACCTGCTGCGGCGCGCCCGGGTGCGGGCCGCCGAACAGGAGACCTCCGTCAACGCCGTGGTCCGGGAACTCCTCACCGCCTGGGCCGCCGGTGACCGGGCAGCCGCCGCCCGACGACGACTCGTGGGCCTGTCGGTGTCCTCGGCGGCCGGCTCCCGCGGCGCACCACTCCCGACGGGCCTGGCGTGAACCCCGGGCACCCGCCAGGCGGAGGATCCTCGTGACGGGCGCCGCCTTCCTCGACACCTCGGTCCTGGTGCGCCTGTTCGACGACGACGAGCCCCAGCGCCAGGCCGCCGCCCGGGCCGTGGTCGGCGCCGCCGACGGGCCGCCCCTCGCCGTGTCCGCCCAGGTGCTGGCCGAGTTCCACCATGTCGTGACCACCGGACTGGCCCGGCCCCTCGCGTCGGTCACCGCCCGTCGGGCCCTCGCTGACCTGGCAGACCTGCACGTGGTCCCCACCGACACCGACCTCGTGCTCGCCGCCGCCGACACCGCTGCCGAGCACGACCTCTCGATGCGCGACGCCCTCGTGGTCGAAGCCGCCGCCGCCGCCGGCTGCGCCCGGCTGCTGACCGAGGTCCTCCCGCACGGCACACTGATCCGTGGCGTCGCGGCCGAGGACCCGGGGCGCCCCATCCCGTAGCCACGCCAGGGAGGCACCCCATGCTCGAGATCGACGGCCTGCACCGCCACGACGTCGACGCCCACGGTACGAGGATCCACGTGGCCGAGGTCGGGGAGGGTCCGCTCGTGCTGTTCGTCCACGGCTTCCCGGAGTCGTGGTACTCGTGGCGCCACCAGCTGGTGGCCCTGGCCGCCGACGGCTACCGGGCGGCGGCCATCGACGTGCGCGGCTACGGCTCCTCGGAGGCCCCGCCGGACGTCGACGACTACCGGATCGTGGCGCTGGCGGGCGACTGCGTCGGCGTCGTCGAGGCGCTCGGCGAGTCGACGGCGACCATCGTCGGCCACGACTGGGGGTCGCCCATCGCCGCGGCGGCCGCCCGACTCCGGCCCGGTGTCTTCACCGCCGTGGTCCTGCTCTCGGTCACCTACGACCCGCGCAACGGGCACCGACCCACCGAGGTCTTCCGGGCCATCGGCGGTGACGAGGAGTTCTACATCGAGTACTTCCAGGAGCCCGGCCGGGCCGAGGCCGAGATCGCCGAGGACCCGGCCCGCTGGCTGGAGGGCTTCTACTTCGGCGCTTCCGGCGACGCCCCGGAGCTCGCCGCAGGGGAACGGGCGATGGCCTGGGTGGCGCCCGGGACGCAGCTGCGCGACCGGTTCCGGTACCCGGACGGTCCGCTGCCGTGGCTCTCCGCCGACGACCTGGCCTTCTACGTGGCCGAGTTCGAGCGGGCCGGCTTCACGGGCGGTCTCAACCGGTATCGCTGCGTCGACCGCGACTGGGACGACCTGCGGGCCTTCCACGGCGCACCCCTCACCCAGCCGTCCCTGTTCATCGGCGGCGAGCGGGACGGCCCCACCATGTGGGGGGCGGGCAGCATCTCCCGCTATCCGCAGACCCTGCCGAACCTGCACGCCTCGGTGATCCTGCCCGGCGTCGGCCACTGGATGCAGCAGGAGGACGCCGACGGCGTGAACGCTGCCCTGCTGGACTTCCTCGCCGCGGTGCACGCCTGAGACCCACCGGCACCGGGGGTCGCCGCACCTCGCCTAGGTTGTGCGGATGGGAGCCGGGGGGAACGGCCGACTCACGCGTTCGCTGGCCCTGCGCCACGTCTTCGCCCTCTCGATGGGGGCGATGGTCCCGTCGGGCCTGTTCCTGCTGCCGGGCCTGGCGGCGTCGAAGGTGGGCCCGGCTGCCGTCCTCGCCTACCTGATCGCCGGGGCGCTGGCCATTCCCGCCATGCTCAGCGTGGCCGAGCTCTCCACCGCGCTCCCGAAGGCCGGCGGCGTCTACTACTTCCTGGAGCGGGCACTGGGACCGTCCGTCGGCACGATCGCCGGCTTCGGGACCTGGCTGTCTCTCGTGCTCAAGGACGCCTTCGCCATGGTCGGCATGAGCGCCTACCTGGTCCTGGTCGTCGACATCGACAGTCGGCCGCTGGCAGTCGTCCTGATCGGGCTCTTCATGGTCGTGAACATCGCGGGATCGAAGGCCAGCGCCTCACTGCAGCTCTGGCTGGTGGTGCTCATCCTCGCCATCATGGGATGGTTCATCGCCGACGGCCTGTTCGAGACCAGTGAGCGGGGATTCGGCGAGGGCAACCTGGACCCGTTCTTCACGACCGGCGGGTCAGGGGTCTTCGCCGTCGTCGGCCTGGTGTTCGTGTCCTACGGCGGCCTCACCAAGGTCGCAAGTGCGGCCGAGGAGGTCGACGACCCGTCGTTGCGCATTCCCCTGGGCCTGACACTGTCGCTGCTGACGGCCACAGCGCTCTGCACGCTCGGCATGCTCGTGACCGCGGCGGTCGTGCCATCCGAGGTGCTCCACGAGGACCTGGCGCCGATCCACACGGCGGCCGAGGCGATCCTGCCGTCATGGGGGGCGTGGCTGGTGGTCGTCGCCGCATTGGCGGCGTTCGCCTCGGCGGTCAATGCCGGCATCCTCGCTGCCGCCCGCTACCCGATGGCGATGGCGCGCGACGGACTCCTGCCGGCGCGGATCGGCGCCGTCGGGTCCCGGGGCACGCCGGTTGCCGGGGTCGTGGCCACGTCGGCGGCGATCGCCTTGGTCGTCCTGGCGTTCGACGCCGAGGCCATCGCCAAGTTGGCGAGCGCCTTCGTCCTGCTGACCCTCGGCCTCGTGAACGTCGCCGTGCTGGTGCTCCGGGCCTCGCGGATCCCCTCCTACGCCCCGGCCTTCCGTACGCCGCTGTATCCGGTCACCCAGTTCGCCGGGATCCTGATCTCCTTCTTCCTGATCGCCGAGCTGGGACCCCTGGCGTGGGGGTTCGTGGTGGCCATCTCGGCCGTGGCCTGGGGTTGGCACCGGCTCTACGCCACGGGGCGCACCAAGCGGGCGGGTGCCATCCGCAACGTGTTCCAGCGGTGGGCCGAGGACGTCGACTCGGGGCTGGACCGGGAGATGAGTGCGGCCATGGCCGGCCACGGCCTGCGGGCCGGCGACGACTACATGGGGCTGGTCGCCCGCGCCGTCGTCCTCAATGCCCCCGAGGGGGCCGACATCGGGCAGGCGGCGGACCGGGCCGCCACCGTGTTGGCCGACCGCATCGGCCTGTCGCAGGAGCAGGTGACGGAGCGGTTCCTCGAGACGGGTTCGCTGTGGATCCAGACCTCCGACGCCCACCCGACGGCCACGCCGCTGGCCCTCTTCGAGGCGATCGACGACGACCTGCTGGTGATCGTCCGGGCCACCATGGGCGTGAGCATTCCGGTGACGTGGGGCGGGTCGGGGGAGCGGGTCAACGGCCTGTTCTTCCTGGCCGGCACGACCGCCAACCCGGGTCGGTCACTGCGGCTGGCCGGGGAGTTGGGGAGCTACCTGCAGAGCGGGGCGCGGGCGATCGGTCGGGCGACGACCGAGGCCGACGTCAAGACGGCACTGCTGCCGGGCTTGACCGTGCGCCAGTACGCCCTGCTGCCCGAGGGCCAGGACGCCGGCCTGATCGGCCATCACATCGCCCAGTTGGACTTCCCGGACGGCGTGGCGGTGGCGTCGGTGACGCGGTTGGGCGTTGTCCTGCCTGCGGATCCGGAACTGGTGCTCGAGGCCGACGACCAGTTGACGGTGTACGGCCCCGAGGACGTCATGCCCCCGGCTGGCGACCCGGTCCCCGTCGCCACCCTCGATCACTGAGGGGCGGATCAGGGCCGCTCAGGCGACGAGCAGGCGGCGGACCTCGGCGGTGCCGGCGAGGGCCTCGTCCGTCGAGCCGGCCAGGGGGGCCAGGTTGAAGTCGGCACAGCCGGCGTCGACGAACGGCCGCAGCCAACCGGCGACC
>LUMJ01000475.1_pt1 | contig 12067 bp, 11 predicted proteins | sample 729631 | NCBI WGS metagenome assembly LUMJ01 (sample SAMN03860266, study PRJNA289734) | marine metagenome | biome: seawater column; feature: ocean; material: water; isolation source: Red Sea water column Station 22 - depth 500m | place: Saudi Arabia: Red Sea | collected 2011-10-15 | depth 500 m | reverse complement strand
ATTGCAAGAGTTGCTTTGTTAACTGGTTGCGTACAAAAAGAAATATCACCACAAAAGATCAAATCGCCATTGGAGGACACTCCTATGGTGCATTCATGACAGCAAATTTGTTGACCCATTCTGATATTTTTCAAGCGGGAATTGCCAGAAGTGGTGCCTACAATCGTAGTTTGACACCATTTGGGTTTCAATCGGAACAACGTACATTCTGGGAAGCACCTGAAATTTATTTTGCCATGTCTCCTTTCATGCATGCCCATAAAATGAATGAACCAATTCTCCTTATCCATGGGGATGCTGATAATAACTCTGGTACTTTTCCGGTACAGAGCAAGCGTTACTACCATGCTTTAAAAGGACATGGAGCCACAGCCAAATTGGTGATGCTGCCACATGAAAGCCATGGGTATCGTGCCCGGGAATCGGTAATGCATATGTTATGGGAGACAGCGAATTGGCTCGATACTTATGTGAAGAAGGGAAACAAGGAGTAAAATATGGCCAAACCAAAAGATATGTCATTTGATACCAAAGTTATTCATGCTGGTGAGCCAGACTCCAAGATTGAAGGCGCCGTAAATGTGCCTATTTTTCAAAGTTCAACCTTTGAATATGCAGGCCAAACTTCCTATGACGATCTGAAATATATTCGGTTAAACAATACACCAAACCATATTGTTCTTCATGACAAGCTTGCAGCACTGGAAGGGGCGGAAAAAGCTTTGGTCACCTCTTCAGGAATGAGTGCCATTACAACAGCACTGCTTACATTTTTAAAGTCCGGTGATCACCTCTTAGCCCACAATACCCTTTATGGCGGTACAGCGGATTACGTGAAACATGATCTACCAAAATATGGCATTGAGGTGGATTTTTTCAATGCAGGTAATCCCGGCGATTGGGCATCGAAGGTGCAACCAAATACCAAAGTAATCTATGTAGAAACCATAACCAACCCCCTCATTGATGTATTGGCATTGGATGAAGTGGTTTCATTGGCCAAAGCACATGGTTTAATCTCAATGATTGATAATACATTTGCGAGCCCTGTTCTATTTGCACCCATTCAATTTGGGTTTGATATTTCCCTCCATTCTGCCACCAAATATTTGAATGGCCATACAGACATTGTGGCAGGTGCCATCATTGGGAATGAACCACACATGGCAAAGATTACTTCAACATTGAATCACTTGGGCGGATCTTTAGACCCTCACGCCTGCTATTTGATGCACAGGGGGATGAAGACGCTTTCGATCCGTATGGAACGCCAATGTAAAAATGCTATGGCCATCGCGAAGTTTTTAGATGGTCATCCAAAAGTGACTTCAGTGAATTTTCCTGGATTGGAATCTAATCCAAGCCATGAACATGCAAAGGCGTTTCTGTGCGGATTCGGTGCCATGATCAGTTTTGAAGTTGAAGGCGGCGTGGCTGAAGCGGATATGGTGATGGGACGGCTTCAATATCCTATTTGTACTGCCAGTTTGGGCGGTGTGGAATCATTGGTCACCCGCCCGGTTCAGACTTCTCATTCATTGTTAAATGATGAAGAGTTGAGTAAAGCGGGTATTTCAAAATCGTTGATCCGCTATTCTGTTGGTATTGAATCTGCAGATGATCTGATTGCGGACCTTAAACAAGCACTGGAGGGTTAAACCATGAAATATTTTCAATCTATTCTCATTCTATTCTTTACTTTAACAGGATGTGCTCAGTATGATGTTATTATTAGGAATGGAAATGTCTATGATGGTTCAGGTTCATCTCCACTAGTTGCAGATTTAGCTATAAATGGAGATCAAATTGTTAAAATACAGTCTGAAATTGCTGGTCGAGGTAAAAAAGAAATAAATGCCCAAGGCATGGTGGTGAGCCCTGGATTTATCAATATGCTAAGTTGGGCCACAACATCGCTCATTGCTGATGGTCGCTCTTTGAGCGATATCAAGCAAGGTGTGACGCTGGAGGTATTTGGCGAAGGCTGGTCAATGGGTCCCTTGAATGAAGAGATGAAGGCACAAGAACGGGCAAACATGGATGAATTCAAATATGAAGTAGATTGGACTACATTGGGTGAATATTTAGAATCATTAGAAAAACGAGGTGTATCAACTAATATAGCATCATTTTTAGGAGCTACCACTTTACGAATCCATGAGATTGGCTTTGAAGATAGGCCACCTACAGAAGAAGAATTAAAAAATATGCAAGCATTGGTCAGAGAGGCCATGGAAGAAGGTGCTCTTGGGATAGGCTCCTCTTTGATTTATGCGCCTGCATTTTATTCTTCTACTGAAGAATTAATTGCACTCTGTAAAGTCGCATCAGAATATGATGGTATGTATATCTCCCATATGCGAAGTGAAAGCAACCAATTCTTAGAAGCACTGGATGAGTTACTTACTATTGCTAAAGAAGCAAATATCCGTGCGGAGGTTTATCATTTAAAAGCAGGTGGAAAACCTAATCACTACAAGATGGATCTAGCCATTGAAAAGATCAATAAAGCAAGAGAAAGTGGCTTGGAGATCAGCACAGATATGTACACCTATATTGCTGGCGCCACAGGTTTAAATGCCCATATGCCGCCTTGGGTACAGGAGGGTGGATATGAGAAATGGGTTGAAAGGCTAAAAGATCCAATCATTCGAGAGAAAGTAAAAATTGAAATGACTCAGGATACAGATGAATGGGAAAACTTGGGTTATTTGGCCGGGCCTGATGGTGTGCTTTTTTCAAATTTTCGTAATCCTGATCTCCGCAAATATATTGGAAAAACACTTCAGGATGTAGCTGATGAAGAAGGGAAACATTATGCGGATGTGGCCATGGACTTTGTCATTCAGGATGGCAGTCGTGTTGGTGTGGTTTATTTTCTCATGTCTGAAGAAAATGTGAAAAAACAGATTCAATTACCCTATATGAGTTTTGGTTCAGACGCAGGATCAATTGCACCGGAAGGTGAATTCTTAAAATCCAATCCTCATCCCCGAGCCTATGGTAATTTTGCAAGATTACTAGGAAAATATGTTCGAGATGAACAAGTGATCTCTCTTGAAAGTGCAATTTATAAATTGACCGGTCTTTCTGCAGATAAATTAAAAATCAGCAATAGAGGATACTTAAAGGAAGGTTATTTTGCCGACGTGGTGATTTTTGATCCGGAAATCATACAAGACCATGCCACATTTTCCGACCCTCATCAATTGTCAATCGGTGTTCATCATGTATTTGTCAATGGTGAGCAGGTATTAAAAGATGGTGAACATACGGGAGCTATGCCAGGTCGTGTGGTTAGGGGTCCCGGATATAAAAAATGAAATTTAATGCACCCTATCTGATTTTGATCGGTGGGGAAAAGGATCCTACCTATGCGAAAACTGGATATGGGCTTGTTCAGTGGCGTCGTGAACTCGTAGCCGGTCAATTACGATTCCCTGATTGTGAATTGGATTTAGGTGTACCGGATTTGTCAGTTATAGATGCAGCAAATCAAGGTGTGGGTAGCTTGGTGATCGGTACTGCCACCATTGGTGGTATTATTCCTGATGATTGGTGGACAGTTATAATTGAAGCAGTGGATCACGGTCTGGATATTATAAATGGGTTGCACACAAAATTAAAAGATAATCCAAAAATAATTGATCGCGCAAAAAGTTTTGGTTCTAGATTATTGGATATCCGTGTGCCTCCATCCAATATACCTGTTGGTTCAGGGAAAAAACGTTCTGGGCAACGATTATTAACGGTGGCAACTGACTGTGCCTGCGGTAAAAAGTATACAGCATTGTCAATGAATGATACTATGGGTCGAGCCGGTATTAATTCCACTTTTCGAGCTACAGGTCAAACTGGAATCATGATTTCAGGAGAGGGGATTCCAATAGATGCAGTTACCGCTGATTTTATTTCAGGTGCAGCAGAAATGCTCACCCCTGAAAACGAGCCTAACCATTGGGATGTGATCGAAGGGCAGGGTTCTTTATTCCATCCAGGATATTCTGGGGTAAGTCTTGGACTGCTTAATGGATCACAGCCGGATGCCTTTATCATGTGTCATGATGCAACTCGAATGGTAATATCCGGATGGGAGCATTATTCTCTTCCTTCGGTCAAGGAATGTATTGATCTACATATTCAATTAGGTAGAATTACGAATCCAGATATAGCCTGTGTAGGTATTAGTTTAAATACCTCTGGATTATCTATGGATGAACGTGATTCATATTTAAATGCATTGAGGAAGGATACAAGTTTGCCTTGTGTTGATCCATTGATAGATGGATGTGACGACATTTTATTACATATGAAAAAAATATTTTCATTTTAGTCCCATGAATAATTCATTTTTTCAAAAATATCTTTTACCCGGATTTATTTTTCAATCTCTAATTATCGGCGGGGGATATGGGACTGGACGGGAACTGGTAGAATTTTTCTTGAATGCGGGTCCTTTGGCAGGGTTGGTTAATATGGCCATAGCCACCATAATCTGGAGTTCAGTCTTGGCTATCTGCTTTGAATTGGCAAGGCGAGGAAGGAGTTATGAATATCGATCCTTCCTTTTTGACCTTTTGGGTAAGGGCTGGATAGGGTATGAAATTTTGTATATGCTGGGAATGATTCTAGTCGTTTCAGTAATGGGATCTGCTGCAGGAGAGATTATAAATGATATGTTTCAAATTCCCAATATAACAGGAATTATAATTATGATGATTCTTGTAGGTGGTATTGTATTTTTTGGTTCAACTCTGATTGAAAAATTACTGTCGTTCTGGTCAATCCTACTTTATTGTGTTTTTGCAGTTATGTTTTTCGCTGTTTTCTCAAAATTCGGCAATACGATTAGTGACAATTTTCAATATCAAACTAATGATTCCAACTGGATGATGGGTGGAATCAAATATGCCGCCTATAATATTGGATTGGCGCCAGCTATATTATTTTGTGTCCGACATATTGAAACCAAAAAGGAAGCAATTATTTCAGGACTTATTGCTGGCGCTATGGGGATGATACCAGCACTATTGATGTTTGTGGCAATGCTGAGTCAATATCCAGATGTCCTTGAAGCAGCCGTACCTGTGAATACTGTGTTAAATCAATTGGGATGGGATGAATTTAAACTAATTTTTCAGATTGTTTTATTTGGGACCTTTATCGAAACAGGAGTAGGTTTGATTCACGGATTCAATGAAAGAATTGCCGTCGTCCATCAAGGATTAACAAACCAGTGGCGCACTTGCATTGCAATTTGTCTTTTGTTAGTATCAATCTTTTTAGCGAATGCGATTGGTCTTATTGGACTTATTGCAAAAGGTTATGGAGCCCTCACATGGGGTTACTGGATTGTTTTTGTTATTCCGATTTTAACAATTGGACTTAGGAAAGTTGTCAAAATATGAAATCCCTAATAAGTGATCTAAAATCATATGCTCAACAGGATTTTCCTGTACCTGAAATATCTTCCTATCTATCCACTTTTGAATTGCAGAAAAATGTATTGAATGAATATGTTGGTTTTAAAACAGAAAAATATGCACGCCATCTTGTACACAAGGATAAAGATTTTGAAATATTGGTCGTCTGTTGGAATCCCGGACAAAATGCGCCAATACATGGGCATGAAGGTGAAAAATGCTGGATGCGCGTAGAATCAGGAGCTCTCCAGGTATGTAACTACAAGTTGGATTCTGTAGAGCCTCTAGCATTGTCAATGACCAATCTTATAAAGGGAGAGAAGGGGTATTTAGATGGTCCTGCAGACATTCATTCAGTTGAAAATGTGTACAATGAGCCAGCAGTTAGTTTACATATCTATGCAAAACCCTTTTCTGAATGTGATATCTATTGTCTTGATTCGGGAAAGATTAAAAGGGTGGAACTGGCTTATGATTCCATGCACAAGGAGCCTTGTTAAGTTTGAATGAGAACCAGCTTTTTTGTAATGATATCAATTATTTTATACCATAAAATTGCTAAAGCAATATTGACAATAACATAGATGGGCCAGGGTCCGAAGGCCTTTTCAATCTCAAGGGTTGGATAGCGGAAGTCCAAAATATTTTGATCAAATACCATATTATAACCGGCAATAAACACAGCATAGCCAATCATATATTTTAAACTAGACATCATTGCATTTTCCGATAATCGATGTCCTGAATTTCGTATAAAATATATAGTCATAATAATGGGGATTGAGTGCTTTAAAATGAATCCAATAAATGCTACAGGGTTCGTTGCCATGGGCGGTGCAACAGGATTATTAAAAATAAATAGGGTAAGCAAACTGCCCGTCCAGCAAAAATAAAAAAACACATTAAATACAGTTTGATGAAATCTGAAGCATAATCCAATCCCCAACAGTACAGTAAAATTACATAACCAAAAAATAAAATGGTAATTGTGGTTTAAATTATGAAATGTGGTGGTGACAAATGCAAAAATGCATAAAGTCAATTGAATCCATTTGGCATGGGGATTTTTTCGCCACACAAGTACGAAAGTCAACATTGAAATAATGATGGCCAAAAGTACAGGACTAAATTTTGTAATCATTTTCTCGAATCCAATATAATGGCTTTTTATATTTGAATTAATAGGTAATTTTATGGGTCGCCAGTGATTTCTATTCATATAGTTAGAGGATATATTAATGCAAAAGCCCCTTCGGATCGGTTTATTTGGTTTTGGCCGTATTGGTCGAAATATCTTTCGAATCGGTTATAAAGATCCACAATTTCAATTCGTCGCCATCAGTGATTTAGGTGATGTTGAAGCTATGCATTATTTATTAATGCGTGATTCAATCCATGGCGTCATGGAAGACGAAATCACTTTGGATAGAAATTACCTGAAGTATAACGGTCATTCAGTTCGACTGTTGGCAGGCGGTACACCCGGAACCATTCCCTGGGATGCCTTTGATGTGGATGTGGTAATTGATTCCACAGGTGCCTACCGCCATCGAGATGAACTGCAACCCCACATTGATGCGGGTGCAGGTCGGGTATTGGTTTCTAAACCACCCATTGAGGAAGTCGATCGATTAGTCATCAAAGGATTGAATCACGGTGAGATTCATAAAGATGATAAAATTATATCGACTACTTCTGCCACCACCCAGGTATTGGCATTGATGCTAAAAGTGCTGGATGATGCATTTGGTGTGAAAGAAGCCATGATGACCACAGTTCATGCATATACATCTGATCAGCCATTGGCAGATGCCGCACGTTCAGATCTTCGTCGCAGTCGATCTGCTGTTGAAAATATTATTCCCAATGAAACGTGGGCACCGGAATATGTCTCCCAGCTTATGCCTCAGTTCAAAAATAAGCTTGTAGGGATGGCTATGAATGTGCCCGTAGCCAATGGCTCTTGCATTGACCTTTCTACCGAAATGAACAATATGCCATCCATTGATGAAGTGAACGCAGCTTTTAAAGCGGCCAGTGAAAACGGCTTAAGGGATATTATTGGATATACAGAAGATCCAATTGTTTCAAGCGACGCTATCGCCAGTGGAGATACAATGGTATTTGACAGTAAGGCCACAATGATTGCTTCAGGAAAATTATTGAAAACTATTGCATGGTTTGACAATGGCTGGGGCTTTGCCAATCGTATTTTAGAATTAGCCGATGCCTATGCATCCTTGGGAGAATCATAAGATGAGAGTTGCAATTAATGGGTTTGGGCGCATTGGCCGATCTGTATTTAGAATATTGAATAGCCGAAAAGATGTTTCGGTTGTGGCCATCAATGATATTGCTGATAATGCTGCCATGGCGTACCTGTTAAAATATGATACAGTTATGGGTCGTTTTGAAGATACAGTATCGTTGAATGGTGATATAATGGCAACATCTAAAAATGAGACCAAACTAGTGGCAGAACGGGATCCATCCCATTTGCCATGGGCAGATTTAGATGTGGATGTGGTGATTGAAGCCACAGGTATATTTAGAGAAAAATCGCAATTGCAACAGCATGTGGATGCTGGAGCTAAACGTGTGATTCTAACGGTACCATCTAAGGATGAAATTGACTTCACCTTAGTGATTGGTGTAAATGATGACGAGTTAACGGCTGATCATAAAATTGTGTCCAATGCCAGTTGTACGACCAATTGTTTGGCACCCATGGCTAAAATTTTGAATGATGCATTCAGAATTGAGTATGGGGTGATTAATACAATCCATGCCTATACCAATGATCAGCGTTTGGCAGATGTGCCTCACTCGGACTGGCGCCGAAGCCGAGCTGCGGCTGAAAATATTATTCCCACCACTACCGGTGCTGCACGGGCCGTGGGTAAGGTATTGCCGGAATTAAACGGAAAACTAGATGGCATCGCCATGCGTGTGCCTGTTCCTGATGGCTCCGTCGTAGACAGTGTTTTTCGATTGGGCAAGAATGTAACCGTTGAAGACATCAATGAGGCGGTGCTGGATGCATCCAAAAGCGATAGAATGAGAAGTGTGGTTGAATATTCTACACTACCGGTTGTTTCCACGGATATTATCGGCAACCCCCATTCTTCTATCTTTGATGCACCGTTTACCAAGGTCATTGAAGGCAGTTTTGTAAAAACCCTTAATTGGTACGACAATGAATGGGGTTATTCCAACCGAGTGGCCGATTTGGTGGATATCCTGAGCCGGTTTAATTAATTTTAATTGTAGAGGCGCGATTAATCGCGTCTCTAGTCTACGATTTATATTTCCTGTAAATGAATAAAATGATAATTCCTGCCAAATTAGGAAACCAGATTTCCGGTCTGCTCCATGGAATCCCATCAAAAGAAAAATCAGTTAATGGATACAACAGCTTTGTTGGAAAAAATTCCTTCGAGTGAAAGGGAAAATCCAATAGGATATGAAATGGCCAAGCCCACATGGCAAAGGCGATATCCTTTCGATATCGATTCACAATCCAAATACATAAAAATGCGCTCACAAAACTGTGTGAAATATCATAATTGATAAAAACCCACCACGGGATAGTATCTAATGAGGGAGGCCCGCCACCCAGTTGAAAATTGCCGGAAAGAATCCGCACGGTTAATAGGATACCGAAAGAAAATAAATCGGGCATTGCACCAAAGAATAAAGCCGACCATGGTCGCCCACGATAACCAAATAATCCTCTGCCCCAAAGTGCGTGACTAAATGTATCCATAAAATTAATATATAGGAGCCGTGGGGCTACGATAATTCATTTATATCCTTATATAATTCTAAGGACTCTGGATTCGCCAATGCATCCTTATTTGTCACATCTTCACCCTGGATGATCTTCTTTACAGCAATTTCCACTTTCTTCCCGTTAATGGTGTAGGGGATATCGTTTGTTTCAAGAACAATAGCAGGCACATGTCGAGGTGAACAGTTGGTTCGGATAGCCGTTTTAACCTCGGCAATTAATTCATTCGACAAGCTTTCATCTTCATTCATTTTTATAAATAGGATTACCCGTTCATCGCTATCTATAGGTTGCCCAATGACCAAGCTATCGGCCACTACGTCAAATCCTTCTACCACGCGATATATTTCAGCCGTCCCAATCCGCACTCCGCCGGGATTTAAAGTTGCATCACTGCGCCCGAAAATGGTAACACCACCATGTTCATTCACTTCAATAAAATCCCCATGGTGCCAAATACCGTTAAATTCATCAAAATAGGCATTGTGATATTTTTCTCCATCCGAATCATTCCAAAAATATATGGGCATTGAAGGGAAGGCCTTTCGGCATACCAGTTCGCCTTTTTTATTTTCTAAAGCATTCCCTTTAAAATCAAATGCGGCTACATCCATGCCTAGTCCGAGACATTGCAGTTCACCTCGATAAACAGGAAGGGTAGGGTTCCCACCTGCAAAGCAGGAAATAATATCAGTACCTCCAGAGATTGAGGCCAGTTGCACATTTGATTTAATATGGTCATAAACGTAGTCAAAACTTTCCGCCATCAAAGGCGACCCTGTTGAAAAAATAGTCCGCATGGTGGAAAGGGAATGGGAATCCTTTGGCAAAAGACCTCCATGTTTACAGGCATCGATGAATTTTGCAGAGGTACCGAAATGGGTAATCCCCAGTTCATCTACCATATCCCACATGGCATTAGGTGAAGGGTGGAAAGGGTTGCCGTCATAGAGGACAATGGTGGCGCCGATGGCCAAATTGCTCACGAGCCAATTCCACATCATCCACCCGCAAGTTGTGAAATAAAATACCGTATCATTCATGCTGACATTGCCGTGGAGGCGCAGTTCTTTTAGGTGCTGAAGCAATGTACCTCCGGCGCCGTGGACAATGGATTTGGGCAGTCCCGTTGTGCCGCTGGAATACATAATATAAAGAGGATGGTCAAAAGGGAGTTGTTCAAATTCAAGGGTGTTGGGACTTTCATCTATAAATTCATTCCAAATAATACCATTATTTACGGATGAAATGTTTGGATCAGGTTTGGTGTAGGGCGTAATGACTACCCTTTCGATTGTGGGAAGCTCAACTAAAATGCTTTTGAGTTTTTGGAGGGAATCGAAAGGTTTACCATTGTAAAAGTAGCCATCTGCGGCGAAGAGAACTTTTGGTTCAATCTGCGTGAATCGATCCAATACGCCTTTAATACCGAAGTCTGGAGAGGAGGATGACCAAATGGCGCCGATTGAATTCTCAATAAATTTTCAGCAAAATTGAATTGAGCCCCTTCAAACCATTTTGCCCCTGGCATTTTAGTCTCATCATCCACCACTTGGGTATAGTCGGAAGAAAATTCGATGGACATAAATCCCCAGATGGCTTTCCAAAAATCGGTAATATGTGTTACAGACCATTGATGTAATTCATGATAATCATTTAAAGATAGGTTGTAACGGGCGTTGATCTGTTTTCGAAAGGCATCCATTTGGGACGCTTCGATTTGATTTTGGGTGGGTGTCCAGAGAATTTGATTCATTTTTATCAATAGAATTGATCTAAAGATATTATTCCAATTTCAGTTTAATTTCCATTAAAGAGTTTAGGAGGGAATTATGAAATCCATTTTATTAATATTGCTCTCTGGTTCATTGCTTATGGGGAATCCATACAATAAAGATGTGACATCACTTGATGCAATCATATCCACCCTTTATGAAGTGATATCCGGAGAAAAAGGTGAGGCGAGAGACTGGGATCGGTTTCGTTTTTTATTCCACGAATCGGGTACACTTAGATCGGTAGGTAAAACCAAAGAGGGGATTGTTGATACCCGCGCCATGACACCAGATGATTATATCAACCGAGCTGAACCTTACTTGGTGGGAAATGGGTTTTTTGAAAGGGAGATCGGCCGGCGCACAGAAACATATCGCCACGTGACCCATGTATTTTCTACCTATGACAGCCGGAATTCAGCTACCGATAAAAAGCCCTTTGCACGGGGTATTAACAGCATTCAATTAATGTATGATAATAATCGATGGTGGATTATCAGTATTCTATGGAATGGGGAAACTGAAAGTGATCCATTACCTCAAAAATATTTGAGATTTAAGAAATAAAAAAGGCCCCAGCTGGGGCCTTTTTTATTGATCTATTTTGTGTGGTTCTATCGTTCTACATTCATTTCTGATGGGATAACCATCACTGCCGGAACACCCGCATCACTCACTAAATTATTGAATTTAAACAAATCATCCGTCAGCACTTTGTCTAGTTTTTTATAGTGGACTTCTGCTTTGTCAACTAGGTCATTTAAGACATCGTAAGATTGAGCCGTGGGTCGTGCATCCACGCTGGATACAACACGAACCAATGCAGCAATTTTATTATCCAACTTGATGGGATAATTCAATGGATCCTGCCCCGATTTGGATTTCACCTGAATCAATTCTTCTTCAATCCCGGTAAGTGATTTCACCAATGCTTTCCCTGCGTCGGTCAACTGGTCATTCTTAAATCCGGAATCTTTCATCAACCCGGTTAGGGTGTTCACCTGTTTTTTAATACTCCGAATAGTCAGGATCTTTTCATTGATCTCTGTGGTGCGATTTCGAATATCCATGAGAAGGTC
>LUMJ01000537.1_pt1 | contig 12094 bp, 15 predicted proteins | sample 729631 | NCBI WGS metagenome assembly LUMJ01 (sample SAMN03860266, study PRJNA289734) | marine metagenome | biome: seawater column; feature: ocean; material: water; isolation source: Red Sea water column Station 22 - depth 500m | place: Saudi Arabia: Red Sea | collected 2011-10-15 | depth 500 m | reverse complement strand
TTTTTTGGTCACTTGAAGGATCAAGGCTGGAACCCCTAACATTTTTGATTATCACCAGATCCTTGTCAGCTTGAAACCTGGTAGCCATTGCAAATTCTACAGCTACGGCATCAGTAGGATCAATATCGTCATCTACTACAGTTACCATCTTCAATGATCTATGATTTGCGAACGTCTCATTAATGATTTTTTTAACATTGGTTGATTTAGTTTTTGAGATTTGAACAACAGCATGAAGCCAATTGGCTCCACCGCTTGTCAGAATCACCTGTTTTATCTGTGGAAAGATTTTTTTCAATCTTCCATTGAGTTTAGATTCTATGGGTATTCCCATCAGCAATCTTGCCTCGCTGTAACCAGAAAGTATATCATGGTAAATTGCATTGTTTCTGAAATATAGTTTTTCAATTTCAATTACCGGTGCAGATCTTGGCATATCATATGTTCTAAGCATTTCAACCATCCATTCTTTGTAGGTTTTGTCTTGCAAAATTTTTCCTTCCATAACAATTTCTGTGGTTGATGGTACCAACATTCGAGTGATTGGACATTTTGTCAAGGTGAGTTTGTTGTTTAATAGTGAATTTGCTATCTCAAGTTCATTTTTACCCCATTCTGCTTGAAATGCACTAGCAATTGAAATGGCGGGATGAACACCAACAGTAATTGCAATTGACAAGTCCTCTCCATGTTTCTTTGCAAACATAAATGACCTATGAAGATCTCTACCTTCTACCATTCTAATTGAGAATTGGTTTTTTCCGATTGGCATTAATCTATGAAAAGAAGAGTTTTGAGATTTTGTTTCCAGGTTTTTTGTGTAAAGTATAGATGACGTGATAAAAGGACCTGATTCATTCTGAAAGTGAGTTACTATTGGAAGAATAGAAATATCATTGGAACTGTTTTCAAAAAACTTTGCAGTTGTAGAAATTTTTGGTTTTTTTGCTGAAGAAATTGCCTTCACAATTTTTTGATTAATGTTAGATTTTTTGGAACCTATTGCTTGAGCAAATCTATCTCTGCTTCCCACCAAGTTTGAAACCAGCTTGAATTTACTTCCTTGGACATTTTCAAACAATGCAGCCTTTGACCCGTCAAGCTTTTCAGTTACTGCTGCAATTTCATATTTTGTGGAAACTTTCTTCTTCACTGTGAATAAGTCATTGGTTTTTTTTATTTGTTGTAAAAAATCTCGCATGTCAACCATTATTTTTCAACAATCTCCTTTATCCTATCTATTAGAGTGTTAGCAGTTTTCCTATCTAGTTCTTGTGGAATAAAGGTAGATACAATATTGATACCCTTTATGATCGAAGAAAGCCGTTCTGATATTAATTTCAAAAAAAGAGATTCAGATTTTGCTGGAATGACTGTATAGCTAACAGGTATAGAATCTGTTCCAATCGATGCCAATATTCCACCAATCTTTTCCTGATTTTCGGTTATAGAAACAAAACTGCCGTTATCAAACCGTAATACTTGAAGCGTAAAATTACGGTTATCAACATCAATAACTGACTTTGAATAACGCGACTCTATCGCCAATAGGCTTATGAATGGTCTTAAGCCTTTATTGCTATCGATTTGTCAGCAGCGTCTGCCTGAACACGTGCGCGCAGTTTTGCTTTGTATTTCAAGTTTCGTGGTTTGGTTCGAAGTCTGTATCCACAGCATGGACACCACAAACCTTCCCATTTAATGAAAATCTCACAAATCTGACACCTTCGTTGACCAGAAGCGTACCTACCACTTCCTACAGGTTTTTGTGCCTTGTATCTTGTGCAAATTCCTTTACATGTCATTTTTACTACAATTATTATAGGATGTTTAATTATTTAAGCATAGATCCATAAAAAATTACAAATTTAATTGAAAAACATATAAAAAATTTAATGATTTATATTATCTTACTGATTAATTTCAAAAAAAACAGTTAAAAACCATGTAAATAAAGATAAGTTTTCATAATTTTAGCCGAGATTACAATAAAAATCGCATTTTATCCAGTTCTTGATAATGGTAGAATGAAACTCCTAATACCTTCACGGTGTGAAATATATTTTGCGGACAGCATATCTCGCTTTCCACGCTGATTGTAATTTTTAATTTTAACGGATGTTTTGCTTTCGTCAACAAATTCTAGTATGAAGTCTGAACAGTACTTCAGATTAAGCGAATTGGTGATTTTTTTTGCCAATTTCATATTACCGTTTCCAATTTTTACAATTTTTCTTTTTGCACGTAATCCAGCAAGTATTCTTACCAAATGATATATCAAACCTTCAACAGATGTATGAAGTGAACTCTCAATCTCTCTTCCATAATAATAGACTGACAGGCCAACTCGTTTTCCAGGATCTATACCAATCAGAAGTTCATCCGCATAACGTGCCATACATAGTTTTTGCAATATCAAACCCTTGATCACCGTAGGTTCCAAATCAAGAATGTCCTCATACAGAACTTGGATTTTGATATCTTTTGGTGCCTCGGATGAAGTTATCAGAATTAGATCCCCATCATAATCGGAAATTTGTTCAGGAAGCAATGAATCATAGTCAAGTTTGAGGGTTTTTAGCGCCTGAGAAAACGCAAAATATGCTTTTCCAGATGTGGTGGCAATTCCAATATGGACATATTTTAGTGGGTCGATAAATTACAATGGATGAAATAAGGATTTAGAGTTTGTGCTCTCTAACTGCTAGTTAGCTTGAGTATTGCCTGAGCAATATCACCTTTGCTTTCAGCCAAGGCATCCTTAGCTTGTTGTTCATCACAATTAGCCTGCTGACAGACCAACATTATGTCATCTTCGGAAAAAACTGGTACTTCAAGTTCTTTTTCCTCAAAGCTTTCCGCAATTACTTGAAAGATTGAATTTTCTTTTGACTTCATCTCAGTAACAGATGGTTTTGGAATGATAATCTCTTTTTTGTCAGTTTTAATTATTACTTCCTGGACATTTGGAATTTCCTCCATGTCAAGACCCATCTTATCCATCATTCTTCGCATCTGACGGTTACCACCGCGCATCATGTTGATCTATGACTCCAGCTGACTTTTTAAACTATTCCTGACCTTGACTGCTACTCCAATAGTTTGTTCACTCATCATCTTGGAAGATAAGATTGCCTTTCCTACAGCAATTACCTTATTTCTGTATAGAACTGGAACTTCACCATGAATTCTGATATTTTTCCCGGACCAAACTATATGCCCACAAAAAACGGATCTTCCATTCTCTACAAATGGCTTTGAGTCATTATCTATCTGAACACAGTTTTCTCTAAATTTTTTATTTTTCATGAGAATTTGTGCAAAATACGGTGAAATAGCCAGCCCGCCGTCAATTCTCAATGTACAAAGAAGTTTCTGTTTATGGTACACTTCACGAATTCGCCCAGTTCTCTTTGAAAAGAAAATTTCAATATTCTTCGGAAGATGTTTTGAAACGCCTTGCCCAAATAATGCATCAATATTATGCCTAAGCTTTACAATGGGATCCATAAAAAACACGCATCTGGTATCTAAATATTAGTTTTAATTCTGTATAGAAATGAGATAATCTATATAGACAGATAATATGAATATAGTTATGTCAAATAATGAAGAAACTCGAAAAATCCAGTTTACAGGCAAATCTACTTACATTATTTCTCTTCCAAAACAATGGGTTAGTGAACTTGGTTTAAAACAGGGCGATCAAATCTCAGTTGTACGAAAAGGAGCTTCTACTTTACAAATTATGCCGCATTATACCAGAAAAAATGAATCTGAAGTTGCCACAATAGAAATTGATCCAAAAGAAGAAAAATCTTCTGTAGTTAGAAAACTTGTTTCACTGTACTTTTTTCGTTTTAAGACAATTAGTATCAAGCCTAAGATTGGAAGAATAACACCGTCACAAAGAGTTGGAATTAGGGATGCTGTAAAGAAAATTTTAATGGGTTCAGAAATTACTGCTGATTCTTCGGATGGCATAACTATTCAAGTTCTAATAAACTTGGTAGAACTCTCAGTTGATGGAGCTTTCAAAAGAATGATGTTGCTGGCAAAATCAATGCAGGATGATGCTTTGCTTGCAATAAAAGAGGGAAATGAGGAACTTGCGAAAGAAGTTATCAATAGTGATGATGATGTAGACAGGTTTGCATTTTATATTACTAGACAGCTTGTGATCGCAATTGAAAATGACCATATGTTAAAGGAAATGGGATTTCAAAACGCCCGCGATTGCCTTGGCTATAGGGTTATTACAAAAAACATTGAAAGACTAGCAGATCATGCAGTCAGAATATCAAAAGACGTTTTGGATTATAAAAAACCTATCACAGGTAAGTTATTTAATATGATACGAGAAATGAGTGATTTTGCAATATCTGTAATGGATGATGCGTGCTTAGCCTTATTCAAAAAAGACTATGAAGAAGCTGAAAGTGCAATTAAAAGGGCAAACGATATAGAAAAATATGAAAAAAAGATAATTGAGGGTCTTAGAATAAACAAGAACGAAGAAGAAGTTTTTAGGATTAGAAGAATTTCTGAAAACGTAAAAAGAATTGCTGAATATGCAAGTGACGTTGGCGAGATTGTTTTAAACATGAATATAGAGAAGATTATCAAAAAACAAAAGGCATAAAATTTTGCGATGAATTCAGCAGTTTTAATAACATATGACCAAGATGATGTAATAAAAGAGGCGCTAGCTCTCTGTGACTCGGCAGGTTATAAAGTTGAGCACATTATAAAACAGGATTTTTTACAGAAACCAAAATTTGGTGTAAGCATTGGAAAAATTCAAGAGCTTAAGGACGTTACTGCTACTGCAAAACCAGATGTCATAATCTTTGATGAGATATTAAAACCAAGACAGAATTATAACCTAGCTTCAGAGCTCAAAACTGAAATACTTGACAGAGAGGCTTTGATTTTAAAAATATTTGAGAGTAGAGCTGCCAACGCAGAATCAAAGTTCCAGGTAGAATTAGCACAGCTTCGATATGAAATGTCAAGAGCAAAAGAAAAAGTCAAGTTATCAAAAGGTGGTGAACAACCTGGATTTATGGGTCTAGGAACGTTTGAGGTTGATGTATACTATAACGAAATTAAAAAAAGGATGATAAATACGAGATCAAAATTAGTAAAGGTAGGCAAACAACGTAAACTGCACAGAGAAGGCAGAAAGCGTCTTGGTTTTAAAATAATATCACTAGCAGGATATACCTCAGCAGGTAAGACAACGTTATTTAATCTTCTAACGGGAGAGCAAAAAGAAAAAAGTGATGAGCTTTTTACTACGCTTTCAACTACTATTAGAAGATTTAAGGTAAACCACAAAGTTGCACTGATTTCAGACACTGTTGGATTTATCACTAAGATCCCCGCATATATGATTGAGGCATTTAATTCGACATTAGAAGAACTTTTGTATGCAGACATTGTATTAGTTATAATCGATGCAAGTGATGATTTGTACGAGTTACAAAAAAAATTCAAAAGTTGTTATAGAACTTTAATTGAAATTGGTGTAGAGCCGGAAAAGATGATTTATGTTTTAAACAAATCAGAATTACTGACTGATGATGAGGTTTTAGATAGGGTAGATTATCTAATGCTAAAAGAAAATAAAAAATGGATAGCCATTTCTGCTCTCACAGGTAAAAACATGGATGAACTTAAAAAAATAATTGGGAGAATTTTTCAAAATAATAAATTACAAAATAACAAGAATATTGGTGTAAAAGCGCATGGAAATTGACGTATTAAGAATTGGTCAAAGAGTTGTAAGGGATGATCGAGTAACAACGCATGTAGCGTTAGTTGCAAGATCATTTGGAGCTAAACGAATTTACATGAATGAAATAAATCCTGAAATTAAACATACAATTTCTAAGATCAATAAAACTTGGGGTGGTAATTTTACAATTGAAAATGTTACAGAATGGAAAAAAATAATTAAAGAGAAGAAAAATGCATCCGTAAAAATTGTTCATCTTACGATGTATGGTCAAAATATCAATAACGTTGAAAATAAAATACGAAGTGAAGATAAAATCTTGATAATAGTTGGAGCTGAAAAAGTCCCAGGTGATATCTATCATATGGCAGATTACAATGTTGCAATAGGCAATCAGCCACATTCAGAAATAAGTGCTCTTGGCGTACTATTAGATCGAATTCAGCATGGAAAGCAGTTAGAGTCCAAGTTTGAAAATCCAGAAAGGGTGGTAATTCCTCAAGAACAAGGAAAAAAAGTTAGAATGAATAAAACAAATGTTAATAATGGAATATGAGTGGGAACGTTGTGATTGATAAATACGAGGATCCGTTCGTAAAAATCGCACAAATGATTGGTGGCGATGAATACCTTAAGGTTGCTAGATCCCTTCTAAAAGCACAAGATGCAACAGACGAGGAAATTGCAAGCTACACTGGTTTGAGAATTAATATGGTTCGAAAAATCCTCTATGATCTTTTTGGTAAAGCGCTGATTACAGGAATTCGAGTGAAAGATGAGAGAAAGGGCTGGTTTGTCTACCGCTGGCGTTCTAGAAGGGATGAAGTTGAAAACTTTATTGAGAACCAGAAAAAGAAGATCGCTGAAAGACTTCAGCAAAGATTGGATTACGAGAATTCTTCACAATTTTATCATTGTGGAAATGAAGACTGCCCCAGACTGACATTTGAACATGCTCTCGAAGAATCTTTCAAGTGCCCTGAATGTGATGGGATATTAGATCTTAAGAAAAACGAGAAAGCAAAAAAGGCCTTCACAAAGAAAATTGATGAGATAAAAAAAGACATGTCAACTCAGTTTTCATAATATAGCACAACCTCATTTTTTATTTTTGTGACTTTTTTTAGCTTCAACCTTAATGATTTTGCAATTATAGAAAATCCGTTACCATCAACTAGTGTAGGAGATGAACTACCTCCTAGAAGGTAAGAAGTGATTGTAATTATTGCTTCATCTACCAGCCTTTCTTTTATGAATGTCCAGTTCGTGATTCCTCCTCCTTCAACTAAAAGATTTTTTACCTTTTTTTCTTTGAGAATTCCAAGTAATTTTTTTAAGTTTATCCTATCTTTTCCACAAACTTGCACTGTCACTGGAAATTTTTTTAATTTTTCCAAGTTTTTTTTCTTTGCCATTTTTGTTACTACAATAATTGTTGGAATTTTTGAACATGTTCTTAAAATTCTGGAACTTGTGCGAATTGTTGCCATTGAATCAAGAATAATACGAATCGGGTTTTTCCCCTTTATGTGACGTACAGTTAAGAGTGGATCATCAACTTCAACAGTGTTTTTTCCAACAAGAATAGCATCAACTTGGCTTCTGAGTTTATGAACCCTAATTTTGTCTTTTTTTGAAGAAAGTTTCGAATCTCCAGTTCGTGTCGCTAACTTTCCATCTAAACTTATAGCAGCATTCAATATGATATACGGTCTAAAGTTTTCCATGAACTATCTTACCTCCAATCATCACAGCCTGTATTGAATTCTCATTTGCTCTGTGAACAATGGATGCATATGGGTTTTGCAAGGGATCAAGATCTAAGTCATTCTTTTTAATAAAAACGGCGTCTGCCAAGTATCCTTCTTTGATACATCCTATTTTTTTGTCTAGTATTTTTCCTGCATTAACAGTGGTCATTTTTAGAATCTTTCTTGGTTCAATGCGTTTTTGATGAATACCCATACTTGTCTTCCATAAAAAATCCATTTCTCTGAACAGATCAGGTGAATTAATCATCACATTATCAGTTCCAATTGCTATATTGCAATTCATTTCCATCATTTGAACAACATTTGGAATTCCCTCAGCTAAAGACGCGTTTGCACGAGGACAAACAACAATGCCCCTTGTTTTTTTGGATGCCATATTCAGATCGTTTTTTGATGCATATGTCATATGCACAAGAAAGTCTGGTTTTAGTAACATGGAACGCATTGGTTCGGTTTTTCTTGTAGTTTGCTTTGATTTCAAGTAACTTTGCTTTGTTTCTGCACAATGTATGGCACGAATCTTTTTTGTTTTAGAAAACTGTTTGAGAGAAGAGTCACTATTTTCATTTGAACCGCTGATTCCTATTCCATCACAATTTTTTAGCAATGTATCTATCTGGTTTTGATATGATTGTGGAATTGGTGTGTTTCTTTTGATCTGGTCTTTTGACTGATAATATTCTACTCTACCTAGTATTATGGAACGAATTGGAGTGTTTGATAGTACCTTTTGCATAAGCAAAACTCCATCTAAACCACCTTCTCTGAAATCAACGAATGTTGTTGTTCCCTTTTTTAGTATAGATTTCACAGTTTTTCTCATAAAATGAATTAGTTTTTTTGGCTCAGTTTCTTTGAGAATTTTTTGTTTGATTCCGAAAATAGGATTAATTTTAGAATCGGGATCTTTATCCAGAGCTATATCCTTCGCAATTGAATCTCCAATATGTGTATGTGAATTAATTAAACCTGGAATTAGTAAAAGATTGTCACAGTCTACAATTTTATCCTTAGCAGATTTTGGAAATGCCGAATTAATTTTTTGAAATGTATTATTAATGATCAGCACATTTGTCTTTTCTATAAATCTTAAATTATTTCCATACAATACACTGATATTTTTTAATATCAAGTGTCCCAAGAAACAGCTTTTATCTATCATGTAAGCTCGTAGATTTCTGGTTTCTCTTTTCCTGAATCACGAATCTCTCTGATCGTATCAAGTGATTTTGTTGCAAGTTTTACTGCACTTCTAGCATTTCTTCCTGTTCCTATTCCACAATTTAGTTCAATTCCAAGTTCGTTTTTAATTATTTCAATAAATTCTTCTGCACTTTTCTTATAGTTTGAATTTGCAACGACCATGAAATTATCACCGCCCATAAAAAATGAAAGTGCTTTCTTGGACAAGAAAAACTCAGACATTTTTGCGTAGAGTTTGAACATTAATGATGAAATCTCATATGGTGAGACTATTTTTCCTCTAGAAGTTAGATTATCAACATCTAGGTGCATAATTGTAACTTTCGATTCTACTTTACCATCTATGAATCCAAAAATATTGTGTTCCTCATTTAGTTTTATTCCAGATTTTTTTCCATCATATGCACTAAGATTAGCATCAAACGGTGAATCCCCATAACCTATTGACATTGACAACATCAAATCAAAAAATGATTCAAGTTTCGTCTGAATTTCTACATGATCCTCTAGCGTAATACCATTAGTTATTGCAAAAAATTCGTCAGACCTATTTGAAAAAACCAGACAGTTTTTTTCAGAAAATAATTTCTGTACTTGGAGATATAATGAGGCTTGAAGCATTTGTATTTCATGTTCCCGATCACTTCCTAATGTTAGAGTCCAAGGTCCATATCCTGTAATCTTGATAATTGTAATCTGAATCATTTTATTTAATTCGCTCCAACTCCTTTACTGCCTTAGAAACAGCCTCAACTGCCCTTTCAGATACAGGACGAATTCTTGCAAAAGCCTGCCTTTCTGACATTGCTGGACCAGAGATTCCAAGGGAAATTGGTTTTTCATATTTTATTGATAATTTGGAAATTCTTGCTGCAACAACATTTGCAATTACTTCATCATGTTTTGTTTGTCCCTTGATAATCGCACCCAATGTAACAATCGCATCAATATCTTTTTTTTGTAGTAAAGTATCAATCACTAATGGCATATCAAAAACACCAGGAACTTTACATTCGTATTTTACATTTAGTTTCAGTTCCCTAGCCTTTTCAAGCGCAACTTTATGCATTCTAGACGTCACATCGTTGTTAAATTCGGAAACTACTATTGCAATATTCAAAATTAGCGTACCTTCGCTTTGTTAGGTAAATTGACATCTCCGTATGACCCTTTCTGGAAGAAAGAAGACCATCTGAAGCAAGTAAAAATGGAACATGACCCGGTGTCTTAAACGAAGTAACAAACTGTTTTTTTGGATTATCTGAATTGCATAGGTTTGCTGCCTCTTTAATGGTTAAAGCTCTATCACTGTCAGTGATTCCAGTGTATGTACGCTTATGGTTTACAGATATGGAAAAAGTTGGATGATCCCCATATGGTGCTGTTCCCATTACCATATTTTTTGAGTCTGAATCAAGATCGTTAGAATTTGCAAGTATGTTGTGCATGTATTTGAGTTCCAATTTTTTTGCTAAATCATTTGAAATTGCAAGACAAAGCAAACCACCTGCATGTTGTCTCATTCTTGCAACATGTTCAGGAGTGATGAATTGTGCAGCAACCATCATGTCAACTTCGCCTTCTCGTCCGTCCGAATCGTAAATCATGACAAACTCGCCTTGTTTTAGAGAAGCAATTGCAGTATCGAATGTCATAGTAAAAATTGCTTTTGGTGATATTATAAAACTTACTAAAAATATGGTAGTTACCAGCTTTTTGGTAATAGATTAGCCTTATTTTTTAATGTATTTTCCAAGAATGTCTGTCTCAATATTGAGTCTATCTCCAACCTTTTTTGATTTAAAGTTAGTAACTTTGATTGTATGTGGTATAAGACAAACAGACGCAACATCTTTTTTCGCATCAACTACTGTTAAACTAATTCCATCAAGTGCAATAGAACCTTTCTTGACAACATACTTTGTTAATTTTTTTGGAATCTTGAACCAAAACTTTACCTCCTTGGGTTTTTTTTCAATCTTTGTTATTGTTGCTACTCCATCTATGTGTCCTAAAACAAAATGACCTTCTAACCTATCACCAACCTTTAAGCTACGTTCAATGTTAACTGTACTTCCTATCTTTACATTACCTAAATCAGTCTTCTTTGTTGTTTCGTCGATCATTTCAAAGATACATTTGTTGCTTGAAATTTTCGTGGCACTAAGACAAACTCCATTTATGGCAACACTTTGGCCAATTTTTAATCCCTTTGCATATTTGTCAAGATCAACGGTCATCTGTATAGCGCTTCTATTCTTTGTTTTTTGATTAAGTTTTGTGACTTTTCCAGTCCCAATAATAATGCCGGTAAACATATTTTATTGATTTTGTGAGATCGTTATAAATCAAATTTCCAAAAGTGCTTTTGCATGCTTATAGTGAACCTCATCTATCATTTTTCCTTCAACAATAGTTGCACCCTTTCCTTTTTTGGTTGATTTTTCATAAACATTGCAAACTTTTTTAGCCCAATCAATTTCAGGCCTGCTAGGATGGAAAATTTTATGAGTAGTTTGGATCTGATCTGGATGAATAACACTTTTTCCAGCATAGCCTAAACTCCTACCAACCTGACAATCCTTAGTAAAACCATTCTTATCTTTCAAGTCTTGCCAGATTCCATCAATAGCAACAATACCTGCTGCAGTTGCCGCTACTGGAACCTTGTATCTGGAATATTTTGCACCCCGAGGGTTTCCCTTGGTGTATTCTATTCCTATATCATTTAGCAAATCAAATATACCAAAAACTAGAGCGTCAATACGCTTGCTAGATGAGGCTATTTCATAACAATTCACAACACCAAGCGCAGATTCTATTGAAGGCATCAAACGAATTCCTTTGATTTTCCTTTTTTTCTCAAGTGAAGATATTATTTTTTCAATTTTTTTAAATTCTGTAGCAGAATTTACCTTTGGAATTACAATCCCATCGATTCCTTTCTGCACTATCTCCTTAAGATCTGCTGCAATCTTGCCTGATTCTGGTGAGTTTGTTCTAACAAATACATCTGGAGAATATTCTTTTCTTTGTTTGAGTGTATTTTTTATCAATGATCTAGCTTTTTTCTTCTCCTTGTCTGGCACCGAATCCTCAAGATCAAAACAAACAATGTCAGCTGGAAGTGATTTTGCCTTTTCCAAAAATCTTGAATTATTTCCAGGTACGAAAACTAGACTACGAAATAGATTTGGCATTAAGTTATTAGGCGCCTTCTGGCTTCATTAAGATTTTGCCGAATTGACGGGCAGTTAACATTTTTTTGTGAGCTTCTGCAGCTTGTTCAAATGAGTGAATTGAATCAATTGCTGCTTTAATTTTGCCCTTACCCATCCAGTAAAGTCCTTGATCAAGTTCTGCCTTTGTTCCTTGAGTT
>LUMJ01001181.1_pt1 | contig 12127 bp, 14 predicted proteins | sample 729631 | NCBI WGS metagenome assembly LUMJ01 (sample SAMN03860266, study PRJNA289734) | marine metagenome | biome: seawater column; feature: ocean; material: water; isolation source: Red Sea water column Station 22 - depth 500m | place: Saudi Arabia: Red Sea | collected 2011-10-15 | depth 500 m | reverse complement strand
ATGGCTGGCGCAATCGCTGGAACGACGCAACGCTCCCATCAAAGCGGTGCTGCTGGAGCAGTCCATCGTCGCCGGGATGGGAAACCTCCCAGGCCCTAGCATACAGGGCCAGTTGCAGCTCGTCTAGGAGGCCGTCAAAATGGCGACGCTTAGCGGCCCTGCTCTCCGAGGTCTTGAGGTCCCTTATCGCTACGAGTCTTCGAGGCCTCCATCCCGAGCCGTGGACCCTCAGGGGGGCGATGCTGCTGTCGCCCTCTGGATCCAGCCACACTTGGCAGGATTGGTCCATCGGAAGGATGTCCACCCTGTCATCGAAATCCTGCATCTTAATTACCCTGTTTCCGCCAGCGATGGCGTACGGGTATTCGGGAGGAAGATACTCAGTTAAAACTTTTGCCAATAGTTTAAATTCTAATCGCTGTGCATAATGACAGCGCTTATGGATGGCACTCATTACTTTTGTGCCACGCTCCAATAAAGCTAATGTTGTTCCAACAGGTGCTTGTTGCGCTCCACCTTCCGCAATTTTCATATCGGAAATGGCCGCGAATCGTTGTCCTGCTTGAACAACAAACCCTAGTAACTGGAATAATGTTGCGCTTGGTTCCTTGTAAGGAAGAGGCATTAAGGAGTCTCTAATTGCACCTCCCGGCGCGTCGACATCCCTGAATTCTCCGGGTTGAAGGGGGTTATCGTCGTCTCGAATGCGCAACCCTCTCGCCTTAAATCCGGCAGGGAGATTGGACAGCGTACCAGCGTCAATGAGTTGACGGAGGGCTGACGTTGCAGTTCTTGAGAGACCTCCGAGCATGTGGATAAGACCAAAGCCGTAAAAGCCAAGGCCAGGTAAAAACTTGTAGTGGACAAAATATTGTTTCTTCGCATGTGACTGGTCACCTTGTTTCCAATTTCTGTAAATTGATAAAATTTCTCCTGATTGGCATTAATGTGCATTTCCAAAATTTCATGTTCACCATCATCTGATGCATAATTCTTTTCTAATCCTTGTAATTCGTCTACCTTATCTTTAACATCAGTAGGATCAACTTGACCACTTGATAATTCAACATCACGGTAAAATCCACTAATTTGCAATTTACGAACATCATTGTTGTTCATTTTAAGCATATGTGTAACTCTGTCTGCTTGATCTAAATCATTCGCCATGTAGTTAATAATTAAATCTTCAGCAGCAACAAATTTAGCTACAGCACGTTTTTGAATTGGATCAAAATATACTTTCTTAAAAGCTGAACCGGCAAGTGGTAAATAAAACAATAATTGGTCCATTTCGGGGGTATATTCCTCCATAACCGTAGTAATTTGGTAATTCATAAATTCCTTGACACGCTCCGCCTGCTGTCGAATGTCCGGCGTCTCTTGTCCAACGACAACGGTTCGAACAGGACCGCCTGCTGGCAATAATTCCTTGTATGCTTGCGCCTGGAATTGCGTAACCGCTTCCGCGAGCAAAGGATGCGTGACACCCGATGCGCCCGAGAACGGGCGTGCGCGGTCGTCGTACTTGAATCCCAGAAGGTCTAATCCTTCGGTATAGGTCTTTTCCCAGTCGGAGCGTGAATTCTTGTCCGATTCAAATTCCGACATTAGGTCCGCTGCGATTGATCGTAGATCCGACTCATCCACCATTTCCGCCAAATTGGCATTATGATTTTTAACGTCAGGCTGTTCTTCCATTGGGTTAACAATGGCAGATCCGTCTTCCAACATCATCGCGTTGCCGTTCGTTAACGGCTGTTCCACATCAATATTAACTCCTGGTGCTTGTTCAATTTCCAGGTCAGGTGTGGTAATTTCTCTTTCAACTGGCATTATAAGGGCCTCATGATATCATTTATGGATTTAAGACTCGACTCAACTAGTCCTCCGTGTCTCTTGTATATGGCTTGAGGATATAGGAAATTATCATTCAGTTCAAGCATAAATACCTGTTGCGTCTTCATTCGTTCAACATCAATAAAAAAATTAGTTATTTCCGCGGGAAGCCTTTCATGTCCCGCCGCTGGTGGCGTACCGGCAAACTCTTCCGCAGCCCATATTTCTGGTTGAGATTTAGCTTGCGGATAAGCCTGTTTTGCCTCCTCCATCGTACGGAAACTGTCAACAACATCACCTTGTTTATTTTTTATCACAAAAGGCTTATTATTTACTCCAACAGCAATTTCTTTCATAACAACGTTTGACCCCATTTCTTTGGCAATTTCATTCATAACTTGCGGAAGTTTTTGATCATAGATTTGGAAAAACTTATATCCGGAACTCTTCTCATCAATGGCGGTTTTAACTTTCGCTTGCGGATAGTTTGCATCTTTCCACGCTATCGCCTCCTCCTTCGTGTCAAATAGCTGGCCTTCAACATCATACTGTCTCTTGACAAGTTTCTTGTTCCACCGTCCGTTGACAATGTCGGAATTCGCGATGACAAGGCCTTGCTGGCCGTTCTCCGCCGCCATCCTCGCATTCGCCTTGATGGTCAGGCGCATTAAATCCAATTCATTCTTGAACGGAACGTTCGGGAATGTTTTATCAACACCCATACCTTCCATTTGTTTGAGATAATTTTGAACCGTATCCATCTTCATCATCTCGTCAATGACATTTTGCTGTCTTTTCATCAAGTCAAGCATTTTTGGCGTATTTTCCGGCTCCATCTTAAAGATCGGTGGAACGCCCCGTGTCTCCGTGCCGTACATTTTTGATATTACGGCGCCCGGTGCGACATCCACTGCCGGTGCAACTTTCTGCGGCATCAATGCTGCCAGCTCACCGTCAATGGCATTGATCTCATCTATTAAAATTTTTAACCCTGCTTCCGGAACGGGAAAAGGAGATTTCTTTTAATTTTTTTTGTTGATCGAATGCTTGCGCGCCCAAATCCGTCTGCCATTCCTGGATCGCTGTTACGTTTATATTATCAGTTGTCGTGTAATTCTTGTTTCGTGTGAAGGCCAAAACGTTCGGCTCTTTATAATGCGAGCCCTGAACAAACGCATCCGGATCACCTTTAACGGTTCCTGACTGGAAGACAACTTCATGGTAGTTTTCCCCCGCCTGGTCGAAACCTGTCTCATCGCTTCCTGCGTGCTTGTGCCTTGCCTTATTGTCGCCTCGACCGCCTTCGGTCTTCTCGATGATGTTCAGGTTCCTCGCCGATGATTCCTCATACATTGTCTTCAGTTGTTCGTTCGGCGTGGAGCGCTCAAATGTCTTGGCGCGGTTCAACTCATCGAGAATTCCCGCTTCCGCGAGTTCCCTCTCATTGACGCCGTTCTTTCGAAAATACTCCAGCCATTGCTCGGTCGTCGCGCTTTGCGGCGCGTCCGTCAAGTTGAGTGATTTCTCCAGCTTACTTTCGAAAACCGGCATTGGGTGGTAAGTGCCATCCGCAGCAACAACTAGAGGTTTTCCATCCCTAGACATCACAACGCTTCCCGGCTCTCCTGTCACGCCTGGTGTTACGTCTTCCTTGCTTGTAATTTTTACTGTGCCTCCGACCTTTGGTCGAATCGCCTTTTTCGTTTGTCCAATCGCTCCGCGGACAACCCTCGCCTCCGTGCCGACAACGGGTATCATGCCAAGTGTTGCCATCGCCGCCATTAAGACAGATTTTCCCATCTCGCCGTACTCGCCGGTCATGTATTCCTCAAGGGCCCTTGCCGTGTCCTCGTTGAACATCTTGCCCGCGCGCAACACACCGTAGAACGGGGATATATCATAGCCCATTTGCTCGATGGTGTTGAGCAGCGTCTCCGTCTTTGTTTCTTTTTGTGCGTAGTCCAGTTCCATCGGACGGTCGACAAACTTCTCCTTGAGATAGCCGAGTCCCTGCTTGATGTCCTGTCCGGCCTGGCGCCAATGCGGAGGGACGAACTGCGTCAGGTCGCTCATTTCAAATTTTTCATTCGGCATGTCAAAGGCGGGATCGGCCACGAAATTCGGACCGCCGGCGGCAAACTTTTGCACTTCGCCACCGTCTTTCATAAGAGGTATCCTTTCCCCTAAACTTCCTGTCGTTGTTACACCATAACTTCTTCGTTGTTTCTTTGTAACTTCAGTTGCTTTTTCCATACTTGTATATACCTCGTTGGCCAAACTATCAATTGTAACTTTTTTCTTTGTTACCGGATGTATAACAAGGTCATCTGGATGCAAACGACCACTTTTATAGGCATTTTTAATTAAATTAGGAAACCTTGTCATAAAAGGTTGCACTTCTCCCAATTGAAAACCAAAAGCCTCCCCTTGAACGCCTGCGCTTTTCATTTTTTCATGAATATCCAAAAGCTCATCATAATATTTCATGTCTTTTGTTTCTCTAAAATTCTTAATTGCTGTTCTTGCGGCAGGCTCCCATTTTTTTTGTTGCTGCATTATATTTATTGTTGAAATGTCCATATACATATGCTTTGGACTTCCCCCCTTTAATATTTTATCAGGGCTAACAAATCCTTTTTGTATTCCTCCTGATTCAAACATATGGGCAATTTGCATTGATACAGTTTTTTCCTTTGGGAAAAGTTTTAATAGGATCGGTTTAATAATTTTATTAACATCAATTCTTGCCTGATCTAGTAATTGAAACCTTTTGAAATCTCCCGAGTTCTTTAGGTCATTGGGATTGTATTTATTTAAAAATGCCTTTGGATTGTTTCGAAGATTTTCCGGAGCCGTTCGCCGTATAAAATTAAGATATCGAAAAGAAGGACTGTTTGCTGACATCAATCCTAGTACTGATTTGTTAATATCTAGTCCTTCTTTTTTTAAGATATTTTTATAATCCTTAGCGTATGCCTTTTTAAATGCGTTCTCCGCAGTCTCCAATTTTCCTGTCACAGGAGAATTCACTATATTGACTTTATCACCCGTAACGACTTTTTTTCCTCTAACATTTTTAACTTTTCCTGCTAATAAGAAACCGTACTGTTCTGTATTAAGGCCGTCAGGAAAAAGTTTCGGATTGCTTGCAACTATATCATCTTTTATACTTCCACGGTACCAGTTGGTTGGCAAATCAGCCTTTTTTCCAACCTTTGGTGCATTGTTATAAATATCCTCTAGATACTTTGATATATAATCTCTTTGATTTTTTACTACTATTTCACGCGGAGAAGGTCCTTTGCCTGTTCCTATTCCTGGTCTTCCTTTACCTGATCCCGGCATTTCTACTTTACCCATTTGTAATATACTTGTATCAACAGTGCCTCCCCCAGGAGTTACTAACTGTGGACCAAATTTCTGTGACTCTGCTATTGCTTTATTAATCATTTTTTTAACAGCAGGACCAGAAGCATCCCATAAAGCTGAAACACCTGGAACTGCCCCAGCCGCAGCTACACCTGACAATGCCCATAATTTTAATTTATCTCTTAATCTTTCTGCTTCCATAGCGGCTTTTGCCGCTTCTACTGAATCCATCGCTGACATCACATCCCCTGTTCCAGGCAACATGTAAGATCCTTCCTTTAAGGCAGGAATAAGTCTATCTAAAATACCTATTTGATTGTCAACATTACCGTACTGCCCTTCTTCTGCATCTGAATCCATCCAATCGGACGGTGGCATCTGGAATGCCGGATCTTGTACGAAATCAACCATTAATAATATACCTTGCTTGCATGTGTGACCTCCTCGTCAGGGTAGTCGTCGGGCAGCGACACGAAATTGCCCTGCCTGAACCGCATGACCGCCTGGGTCGTGCTGTCCACCAAATCATCGTGTTCACCAAAAGGGAATGCGGCGCACTCTTCAATCACGTCCTGGGCGAACCTGTGGCTTGCCGGATACCACACCTGCCCCGCTTCAAACACCGGCGCGATGGAATTGATGCGCGTATGCTTATCATTTCCCTTGCTCGGTGTAAAGTTTACTACAGGTATTCCTACAGTTCTCAGCTCATGTGTCAAGGGTAAACCTGACGCCTTCGCTTCAATAATCACGGTCTCGGGCTCCCAGTACTTGTATTCCTTGAACGCGATCTTCTTCAGCTCGGGGAACTCCCACCGTCCCTTCTTCGCGTCAATTAAAAGCTCTGGATGATGTGGACGAGTCCCGGCATGTCCTTCTTTTCCCATTTCTTCCACCACTCGCGCTTGATGATCGAGCCTTCCTCGGACGTCGGGTTCTGCTGCCACTGCGCCTGCCATTTCTGCTCGGACAAGGACGCCTTGACGGCGAGCAGCTCCTGCTTCTTCCAGTAGCCTGGCCACACCGGATTGCCCGACGGCATGATCGCGGGAAACTCAATGATCTCCCACTTGTCCGCAAGCGGCTCCACCTGGGCCTTCATCAGCTGCCCCGTCAGATCCTTCTCCGACCACCTGGTCATGACGATGACGATGGATCCCCCCGGCTGAAGCCTTTGCCTCGGACCGGAGGTGTACCATTCGTAGGCCGTCTCCATTGCTGTTGCGCTGAGCGCGTCCTGCTCACTGTGCGGGTCATCAATGACCAAAAAGTCGGCGCCACGTCCCGTGATCGCTCCGCCGACGCCCGAGGCGAAATACTCCCCGCTCTTGTTCGTTTCCCATCTGCCCGCCGCCTTTGAGTCCGCGGACAGCGATACGTTGTCAAAGACCTTCTTGTAGTCCTCCGTGTCCATCAGGTTCCTGACCTTGCGGCCGAAACGGTAGGCGAGCTCGGCGGTGTGCGTGGTTTGAATGATCTTGGTCTGCGGTCGGCGGCCCATGACCCAGGCGGGAAGAAGATAGGATGCAAACTCAGACTTCGTGTGCCGTGGCGGCATGTTCACGATCAGTCGCTTTATTTTCCCGTTGACTATGTCCTCGAACTTTTGAGCGATGCGCAAATGGTGATCGCTTTGAATGAATTCAGGCCACACCATTCGAACAAAGGAAATAAAATTTTCACGTGCCTGTTCCGTCAAAAGGATCTCCTTTTGGCGCATTTCCAGTTTTTTTGCTAGTAAAGTAGCCTCTTCACGGGTTAAACTTTCTATATCAGTATGTAATTCCATAAAATATTTTTAAAATTTTATATAATTTTTTTGGGCTTGGGACTCCTAAATGTAATAGTATACATAATTATTTGGATAAATCAAACGCAGCTTTCTCTCTCTGTAAGTACCTAACCTATAAAGGGGGGAAGCCCCGATGCGTTCCAATTTTTCCTAGTTTTCTGCGATTTTTAAGTACCTAGACTCACGCTTCACCGGGACCGGACCCGGAAGGCAGCAGCTGAATAATGGACATAAAAAAACCCCCAATTGCTTGGGGGTTATTCACTTGGGATAGTGAATTAATTATCCAAATGCTCTTGGAAATTTGGAATGAACTTCTAGTGCTACTTTTCTACCCCAAGCTTTTACATTGCTATCACTACTCGTAGCAACGAATTTAAATATCTCTGTTGAGAGATAAGCTGATAGTCCTTGCCAATCTATGTTGAGAGTTATCTCATCTTGTAGAGTAGTAGGAGTATCAGCAGTAGTATCAATAATATTTTGCATATTACGACTAACAATATCATTTGGCATATGTCCTCTCTTTGTTATTGTTTATATTCTTTTACTCCCATTAAATCCTAATAGCAAGAACTATCTATGCCTACTAGGCATATAATTTATCACTTGACAAACGACCGAGAACGCCGTGAAGCGTAGCTCCATACACTACTAACTAATAGCTGCCAATGATTATAGGGTAATGGAAATGGAAATGGAAAAGCGAATCCCTTCGCCTTTTTCAAGGCGAAGGGTTATAGATTAAAGTAAGTTTACTGCTTGTTTAATGTCAACAAGTTCACGAACAGAAGTTCGAACAGCCTTGCGAACAAGTCTTGATGAATTCTTTTCATCAAGAGGTTTAGGTTGGTATTCAACTCTCTTTGAATATTTATTGCGAAAACCATCAATGACCGTTGCACCAAACTTGTCTTCAAGTGCTTTGACATTTAACAATCTTGATGTCTTGCGAATAACATTCAATTGAAAATCCATACCAACAAGAGTGTCTCGGTCGTCAACAAATTCATCAATCAGTTTTTTTCTTTTAGCAATTTCATCACTAATCATTTTAGCAATGATTTTCAACTGACCAAACTCGTCAACGATTTTTGACTTGTCCTTGTTTAGTAGTCTGTGTTTCATCTAATATCCTTTCTCTATTAATTAGATACTTCGTATCTAATTACTTTTTTATCATTTGTCAATAGGAAAAGTTAGGATAATTGTGAAGAACTCTGAAGCCGGTCAGCGGGTCCGGTCCTGTTATACATACCTATCATCTAGGTTAGGTTGTAATGGAAATGGAAATGGAGGTACAATCACACAGCCGACTAGCCACAAGCTGCTGTGCGTTGAGATATGGGATAAAAATTTCGGGACTGCCGTGCCGCGGGGACCGGATTGTACTAATTATGGTTAAATACCCTAGGTTTTAATTATAATGGAAATGGAATAAGACGAGGATCAACAGGATGACAGCTGCTGCGGGCTTCCACAACAGTACTGTCATCATGATTAAGAGTAATATTTTAGGCAATGGATTTCCAGGAATCACCGTCATGCACCTGGACGATGTCCTTCGTGTAAACGGATCCCGCCTCATCGTACAGGCCAACTTCCGACCCGTGCGCATAGATCAAACGTGTCGAGCGCTTGCGATAGTCATCCATGATAATGCCAGTCACCGGCGTCCCCAATTGCTTGGAGAAGATCTTCATGCCCTTACGAAGGGAATGAGATGGAACTTCACGCAGAGCGCGGATCGCTGCCATATGTTCTTCTTTAGGTTTTGGTAAATTCATTTGTACCTCCTTGATTATTATATAGGATATCTTGGGACAGAAGTCAAGAGGCAACCACGCACGCTTCCCGCGGGCCCATCCCTGATGCACATCATACTCAACATCACTCTACCTACATCACAATGGAAATGGAAAATGGAACTCCGACCAGGAGCAGCTGACTGAAGTGCCCGGGGAGGCAGCAGCGTGCTGCTAATACTATAGCTATACTATTGTCATGTTGTAATGGAAATGGAAAATGGAGATCAGCCGCCTGGCGGCGGCCGTCCCCGGGTCGCAGAGTAGGAGGACAACCCACTGCAACTGTCCCATTATATCCTAATGGAAATGGAAAGTCAACCAAAGATTAAGTATAAAAGACATCCTAAAAGAAAGAGCCCGAACAGCTGCCCGGGCTTCGTGGCGCATATAAACACGGCCAAGCCTGCAAGAATTACGGCCAATGGAGGCATTTAATGGACCTTGTAACTAACGTTCTTCACCTTGCGCATCCAGCACGCCCGACAGCTGCCGCACTTGTTATTATTCATGTAGGCGCGGCATTCCCATCCCGAGTATTTCGAGGAATGGACGGTAGACGTCCAGGGATGCGATCCCGGCGCCCGGCCTTCTATCATCGTTGCGGACAACCTAATTGTAAGATTTAATGGAATGGATCCTTCACCGTGTTCCTTCTTGAACTGGTCAAGAACCTTCGCCTCGCGCGTCGGCAGCCAGTGACGAACGCCCGGCGTCAGCCTGGCAACTTCGCAGATGCGGCGCAGATGCTCCACGCCCTGAATGTCGCCGGAGTCGTGCCACCGGAAGAACTTCTCCTTCCGGCTGCGGGCTTCGATCAATACGACCATGGCTTCAACCCATCGTTTTTTTGTAATGGAATGGAATCTTTTCTCCTGGGACGCGCGGACGCTTTTATACATCGTATAAAATCCCTTCAGCGCGTAGCACTTGGAGCAGACCGACCCCTTGACCTTGGCCAGCTTCGCGCCGACCTTGCACCGCTGCGCGGGCAGGCCGTAGCTATAGCCCGGCATCTTGGACGGCTTCGACAGTGTCCCCGCTATGGAGACCGCTTCTTTTATGTTCATTGTCCCTTCTCCTTTAATAAAGCGACAGGGCGGCCCATGTCGCCGCCCCTTGCGTCACTTACTGTCTTTTTTTATATGTGCTACAGCTACACATAATAGTTATATAGTCCCACTTTATCCCATAGTCAAGAGCTAAATCAAAATAAATCGCCACGCAGTCCGCTGCCCGGGATCCGGATCCTTGCACTTATGCCCATGGATCGTAAGGATTTTGGCGCAATGGAAATGGAAAATGAAATCCCGTAAATACTTTACGGGACACTTTTTAATCCCGTAAATAATTTACGGGACACTTTCGCAGCGGCATGCTGCGGCCGGTCATCGGACTTATGGCGGAAAACCGAGGTTATCTTCGCAATGGAATGGAGGATCCCGTGCCTGGGAAGCCGGACTCATCTCACATATATGGCAGAAATCAAAGGTTATTTCAGCAATGGAATGGAGGATCCGGCCGCGGGCCCGGAAGGATGCTCCTTGTACCAAATGGCTTAATGAAGAATGGAAGATGGAGAATGGAAATGGAAATTCACCAGGGTCTCCTGCAGCTGATCCCAGGCCACGGGCTTGGGATATATGGCAATGGCCGGAAAATCGAGGCCAATGGAATGGAGGTCGCGGGCCGCTGAACCCGAATATATGTACACCCCACCCTGAACGAGGGCCTTTACCAAGATGAAAGCTCTGCCACCCATGTCACAGCGTTTGGTTAACCAAGATATTTGATAGGGAGAAAGACGTATTTTTTTCATCCTGGTACATTTCAGTTCTACCCAAAATTCTGATGGACGCCCATCATTTCCCAAAGAAAAACCATTTAAATCAGGTATTCCTGGAGTTGCTACAGACTCTATTCTAGTCCAATGTATTCTAGACGTATTCTTTTGTAGTTGTTTCCAGAAATTAGTTTCACTTTTTGCCATCTATCTTCATCATTAACATAATTAATTTCCAGTACCACATAGTTTTCCAGTCCTTATCCTCGGCATTTTGCCATGCATAATATAGGTTGGAAGCACGTCTCCAAAACAATCCAGTCTCTTCAGGCGTTGTCATTCTGCCACCCCACCATCAACATGATTCCGAGCCGATTCAATTCCATAATCATACCTTCTCATTAAAATAGTCATAACACGTTCCCAATTATTGCGATCAATTTTCTGTTGGTTCGTTCTAGGATCGCGCAATGCAACCTTATCAAGACGCTTTTTTATCTTTATCAATCTCTTGTACATTCTTCATACACTCCCTTAATCTCTTCAAAAAATCTGAACAATGATTTTTCCATTCAGAATTCTTCACAATAAATCTCTGAAAATCTCCCTTATGTGTTGCTATTAGGACAACACCTTTCTTTATCTTAGTCCCGAACATCTTGTTATGGGCCATACCATAAGCTGCCACTTGGGTAAAATAATCTGAAACCCACTCTCTCTTCTGTGAGCTACGCTTCTGCTTGAAATCAATAACGCAGGGCTCACCCTCGTAAACACCAACTAAATCAATAATTCCTCTGTAGTGATCACTAAAATGAACGTGAGCTTCCAATCCCCAATATTCATCCAATTTATTTCTAAGTCCTTTTCTCAATATTAAATTGCCAAGAGTCGTAGCTGTTCTTCGATACCTATCAAGCATAATAGGTTTCTCACCTTTAATCTTATACTCTAAATATCCGTGCATATTCTTGCCAATGGCAATTGATTTTTGCACTATTCTCTCAGCTTCCTTCTCACCCACTCTCTTTCTCCAGGCTTCTAGAAATGACTTATCACTTGTCATATCCAAAACCCGTGTTGGGGATAACAACCTCTCTTCAGGCCAGGAGTAATCGTATAAATGTTTATACTTAAAGTTCACTTATTTTTACACCTTCAAGATCAAGATAAGAATTTGATATAACTGCTTTCAAAGCTTCTTTAAGGGCAATTATGTTATTTCTCTTCTTATTTTTCTCTTTAATCTCAGTAATATTTCTATCATTATCGTCAGTTATAGGAATTGTTATTTTTAATTTAATGTTTTTCACTTATCCACCTCAATTCCACTTGCAGTCATATAGACAATGAGTAATTCACCCAATTGCTTAAACTCTTTCTTGGGATCTTTGTCTGACCAGTCCACAAGACCGTTCATTACACATATGTTCAATAAGCAATTGAAAAACTTCTTTTCAATTTTCTTATTATCATCCTTGACTTGCTTTAAATTTCTTTTTAATCCATAAGTCATAATTCACTCCTTATATGTCCTTATAC
>LUMJ01000426.1_pt1 | contig 12129 bp, 12 predicted proteins | sample 729631 | NCBI WGS metagenome assembly LUMJ01 (sample SAMN03860266, study PRJNA289734) | marine metagenome | biome: seawater column; feature: ocean; material: water; isolation source: Red Sea water column Station 22 - depth 500m | place: Saudi Arabia: Red Sea | collected 2011-10-15 | depth 500 m | reverse complement strand
CTGAAAGTGTTGGTTCGTAACTTGGCTGCTGTAAAACTACACCGATTTTTTTTCTTATGTCTAATGGCTCCTTTGCTGCATCAGTTTCTAGAACTGAAACTTTGCCACTGGTTGGTTGGATCAATGTAGTTAGCAGTTTAATCACGGTTGATTTTCCCGCTCCATTTGGTCCTAGAAAACCAAAAATTTGTCCCTCGTCTACATCTAGATCTATACCATCTACTGCATTTATTCCATCATACGATTTGAAAAGCGATCGGGCAAGAATGGATTTCATGTCTCTCGAAAATCCACACTCCTTAAATGTTAATAAGAGATAAAAAAATAAAATTATGGGGAGTAAGTTGTCCGAGTTTGATGAATTATTAAATAGCATTCTAAAGCAAAAACCCGAACTCACTAGAGAAGATATTCAGGATAGAATTCAACAGAAAAAGGAAAAGATAGGTGCAGGATACTTAACAGATCAGGGAGCTCTTTTTCTTATCGCATCTGACTTAGGAATAGGATTAACACAGACTTTTAAGACTGAGATTAGCTTGAAGGACCTTTCCGTGGGTGCCAAAGACGTGTCAGTTGAAAGTAGAGTACTAAATATTTCACCTGCTAGACAGTTTTCTAGAAAGGATGGTTCTCCTTTCTTACTTAGAACTATGACAGTTTATGATAATGATTCTACTGTAAGTGTAAAGCTTTGGGATGAAAAGGCCAATATTTCAGGAATTGAAAAACTCAAACCTGGAGATTTAATAAAAATAATCAAAGCTTATGTAAAATCAGATCTAAATGGAAGCCCAACAATTAACGTTGGTTCAGGTTCTGAGATAGATACAACTAACCAAGAAAGTGAAATCCGGTCAATTGAAACTCTGATTATTGATTCAAGTGAAGTTAAAGAAAACCAAAATGACCTGGTGGTTTCAGGTAAAATAGATGGAGGTATAAGCACTCTAGAGTTTACAAATCGGCGCGGTGAACCCGGTAAAGCGCTTAGAATGAGATTGAAAGGCAAAGACAATACTGTAACAAGAGTTGTATTATGGGGAAAGGATGAATCACTTTTACCGAAAGTTATTTCCCAAGATGCAAAAATTAGACTTTTGGGTGTCAGAACGAAAACAGGAAACCAAGGTCTTGAAATTCATGGAAATGAAGCAACGATGGTTGAAATTGACGGAGGAAAAGAGGCTGAACCAGTTATTGTACGCATTGCAACAATTAACAGAAATGAAAAAGAAAGAATTTTGGCTATAGGTATAGATGATAATAAAAACATGGTATACATATCTGATTCTTCGAATATGCTAGGCTCGATTAATAATGGTGATGTTATAGAATGCATGCCTTCAAAGGTTTTTGGTAGCTCGCTAACAATTGATAATGATTCGTTTGTAAGAAAGATTGATAATGATTCAATTCCAACATTGTCAGATCTAAGAACAAAAATTTCTGAGATTAAATCTGGAAATGAATATTGTGTTGAAGCTATAATTTTGAAAGCTCCAGAAAGGCGAGAAGTACAAACGAAAACAGGAGAAACTATTTTCTTGGGAGAAATGTTTGTAGAAGATGATAGTGGTAATGTATGGATAAAAGGATGGAGAAACCAAGCTATGCTTTTAGAGGGTTTTTCCATTGGAGAAATAATTTCTGTTACGGCACTTAATGCAAAAGCTGGACTTGAAGGCAGAACAGAATTGTTCTTAACACCATTTTCAACAATTACAAAAAAGAACTAATAATCCCAAAAACCCCTGGTCATAACATACTGTCTTTCAGCTTCATAGATCTGCTTATACATAAGATCTTTATCAATCATGTTTCGTAAAATTCTTGCACCAGTATCAGCACCTATACCATAACCTGACAGAACAATTATTGCGTCCTTACCAAAAGTTTCAATTAATGAGGCAACTTTCCAAGCTCGTTTAAATCTGTGATTTTCTTCGGATGTAAGTTTTTTATGATTATATTTCTTCTGAATAATTTTAACCAGATCATGATCCGAGTAAAATGTAGTAGTAATTTGTCTTCCCTTACAATATTTACAGAATAAATTTTCCTTTATTTCTTCTGTAATTACAGCCAATTGCCACTTACCGCAACGTGCACAAATTAGCCTATGTTTAGCTTTCAACAGTCGCTTTTTTACTAAATCAAGAATTGCCTTATCAACACTTGCTGGGGATGAATAATACTTTGTAGTATGATCTAAGAGTGGCTCTGCTAATTTTGAAAATCCATCAGCATCAATCCATTCAATTTGAATTTCATTATTTTTGATCCTAGTTAAAATATACTCTGTACCTGACAGATCAAATTTGTCATGAAACAATTCTCGTAAGGCTTCTCTTACAATTGATGTATTTTGATAGCGTTCGTAAAGAAATCGCCCAGATTTTCTGTCATAAATAGCACCACGGCCCACTATGCCAAATTTTTTTGCAACACACCACGTCCTCCAATTAACGTTATGTGTACCAGTAAGAGATGCAGATACAACACTGGATAGATCAAGTTTTTCCGTTAAAGTCTCAATGAATATTTTCTTGTGAATTCTTGCATTTGAGGTTAAAACAATTCTATATGCATCTGATCTTGATTCCACAACATATCCAAGAGTAGATGATAGAAGAGAAGAAAGCATAGTTGCTAAGGTTGCATTAATTTTTGTACCAAAACATGCATGAATAACAACTGTACCGTCTATTCTTACTGATTCGATTACAATAGTTTTCTCGTCAGGTATAATGTTAAAATTTAGCTCTGAAATTGTTTTATTACGAATTGATAACGAGCCGTTCTTTGCTTTATATCTGAATAATCCAACCTTTTGTGCGGTATCATAATCTACTGGAATATTTTCCCCTTCCCAGTAAGGCACTTTTCTTGCTGCACCAGTAATAGGTTCGACATTGATTTGTAAGGCTTTTTCATCAATGTTTAAAATTCTCCATTGCATTCCACGAAGAACAAAGACATTTCCCTGATCGCCGTGATCTCCTACAAATTTCTGATCTAGTGATCCTATGATCTTCTTTCCCACTGAATCAAACACTTTAAATTTTAAAATATCTGGGATCGTTGAAAGGTTTTCATAATAATATCTAAATGAATTTCTTTTTTTCCAAAATATCATTTTTTCCTTATCAAAATACAAGACATAGATACTATCAAAAATTTCTAAAACATCATAAAATTCATCCAATGTCAAGTTTCTAAACGGATATGCCTGCCTGATTGTTTTGTACGCAAAGTCAACAGAAACCTCACCTATCTGTAATGATAAGCCTACTAGATGATGAGCAAGAACATCAAGAGATTTTTCATGAATTTTTTGTTCTTCTATGGAGCTATTTTTGATTCGATCAAGTATGGCTTTAGCTTCAAATTCATCATCAGGGTTATTTGTGATAATTAATCCTCTGGCGGAAGAATTTCTTGAATGTCTACTTCTTCCTATTCTCTGAACAAGTTTTGATACTTGGCGTGGTGAACCATAATGAATTACCAGTTCTACTGAACCAATATCCAATCCTAATTCAAGAGAAGAAGTACAAACAACTATGCCACGATTTCCACTACGTAGTATGCCTTCAGTTTCTTCCCTAACTTGTTTTGATAATGAACCATGATGTAGTTCAATATTCATCATTGTCTTGTCCCTGAGTATAGAAGATAAAAATTCAGATTCTCCTCTAGTATTGGTAAACAAAAGAATTGGGGAATCCAGGTCTAATTTTTCCACATATTCAATAATCGAATCTGCTACCTCAGAGATTGTACCACCCACAAATTTTACTTCTACTTCATATTTTCTAACTGATTTATCTTTGATTATCTTACATGGTTTGTTTGTACCTACAAGGAATTGTGCCGCATCATTGGTATTTCCAATCGTAGCAGACAAACCAGTTCGTATAATTTTCTTATGTGAGTTAAGTTGCAACCTTTCCAAGCTTAGTGAGAGTTGGGAGCCCCTTTCACTTGCCAAAAGTTCATGTATCTCATCAATTATTACACATTCTAGCTCAGAAAGTGCTGTTAGCATCTTCTGTTGAGTAAGAAGAATAACAAGCGTTTCAGGTGTCGTAATTAGTATATCTGGAGGTGAGTTGGAGATTTTTTTTCTAGATGATTGAGATGTATCACCGTGTCTGATCTGGATTGTTAAATCCTCCAGCTCTGCATATTTGATTACCCTTCTAAACACATCACGATTAAGTGCTCTTAGTGGTGTGACGTAAAGTGCTTTGATCTTTCCCCGCTTTTTTGTTTTTTTTATCTGCGAAAAAATAGGAATTACAGCACACTCTGTCTTACCAGAACCAGTTGGCGCAACAATCAATGAATCTTTCTTTAGATAAATTATTGGTAGTGCTCTTTTCTGTATATCTGTTAACTGCTCAAATCCTAATGAATGAAATTTTTCTTCAAAAAAAGTTTCAGGATGAAGATTTTTCGATATTTTTTGTTCTAATTCGCTCATAAATCAGTGCACCCACAATTCCTCCAGCAAATAAAATAATTGCAATAGTAGGAATATAATCAAAAAACCCTGCCATAGATATATTTGATTATTCTGTATTAAATAGATTAAGATTAGTCAGTAACGCCATTAGAAGTTATACTGTATTGAAATTTTTTATTATCAAAGGGTGAAATGGCTTGACAAAGATACACGTTCTTATTTTTTGAAAGTCTAATCTTGATATGTGTATACATATTGATTGCCTTTTCTAAATTTTCTTTTTCATGATCACCTATATTTCTAACAATATTGGTTACAATTATTGGAATTTTATTAGTTATAGCAATACTAGATAAATTATGCATGTATTTCATAAAGGAAAGATGTTTTTCAAAAATTTGGTCTTTTTTTGAATACTCGAATGAGAAAAGATCTGTTACATTGTCTATTACAATCAAAGAGAAACTATTGGTTGATATTTTTGATAAATATTGTATTTGTTCTGCAGTATTTGTAATTCGACCTACTTTGATTTTATCTAGTAGTGATATATTCATCCGCTGTGATTGCATTATTTCAACTAGTCTTTCTGGCCTAAATTCACCAGTTGTATCTTGAAAAAGGATCTCTTTTTGATTTTTTAATGCATTAAGACAAATCTGTAATGTTAATTGTGTTTTTCCAGTAGAACTTTGCCCAGAAATATCAGTGATTAGTCCCTCCTTAATTCCACCACCAAGAAATTGATCCAGTTTTTTTAATCCAGTTTCGATCATATATTATTCACACTAAAATACTAAAGAGATTTTCCTAAATAATTCAATAGGCAAGGCTTTAATTATAGTAACCAAAGAAAATTGCATCAAGTGATTAACAAGTGGCACAGACAACTGCAAAACGACCATTGACAACACTACAAAAAAACACAAAGAAAAGTGTAGTAGTACGATTGAAAAATGATATTGAATATAAAGGAAAGATGGATAATGTTGATTCTTATATGAATTTGATAATGACTGATGCAGAAGAGATAAAAGACGGAAAAGCCGTTGAAAAGTTTGGAAGAGTGATTTTGCGCGGAAACAACGTACTATTCATCAAATTAGAAAATGAATTTTAAAGTGCAGTTTTAAATGCCCAAGAGCTATATCTTCACATCTGAATCCGTAACTGAAGGTCATCCCGATAAGGTATGTGATCATATATCTGATGCAATACTCGACGAATTTCTTAGGCAGGATCCAGATTCAAGGGTTGCAGTTGAAACACTTGTAACAACAGACTTTGTCACAGTTGCGGGAGAAGTTACATCAAAAGGCAAGTTTGACATTGAGAAAGTAGTCAGAGATACTATTGCAGAAATTGGTTATGATGATCCTGCATTAAAATTTGACGCGAAAACCTGTAAAGTTGTTGTAAAAATAGATCCACAGAGCCCAAATATTTCTCAAGGAGTAACGGTATCACAAACACAAAAGGAGCAGGGTGCAGGAGACCAAGGTTTGATGTTTGGATATGCTACAAACGAAACAGATGAGCTTATGCCTTTACCGATATCATTAGCCCATAAGCTGACAAAAAAACTTGCTGATGTCAGAAAATCAAAAGAGTTGGAATGGATTAGACCCGATGGCAAGTCACAAGTTTCTGTTACATATGTTGATGACAAACCACAGAAAGTTGAAACCATTGTAATTTCAACTCAACATAGTCCTGAAATTTCAAATGAGGAGATCAGGAAACAAATTATTGATAAAGTGATCAGGCCAGTTTGTGGAAAATGGTGGCATAATGATATAGTAATTCATGTAAACCCAACCGGAAAATTTGAGATGGGTGGACCACATGGTGATGCCGGACTTACAGGTAGAAAAATCATTGTTGATTCCTATGGTGGAATGGGAAGACATGGAGGTGGTGCATTTTCGGGAAAGGATCCATCAAAGGTAGATAGGTCAGCATGCTACATGTGCAGATATGTTGCAAAAAATCTTGTGGCGGCAGGACTTGCGGACAGATGCGAAGTGCAGATAGCATATGCAATTGGAGTTTGCCAACCGTTATCATTAATGGTTAACACATTTGAAACCAACAAAATACCTGAAGAGAGTATTGAAAAAATTCTAAACTCATATTTTGACATGAAGCCAGCCTCAATTGTTTCCCATCTAGACCTCAAGAGACCAATTTTCAAAAAGACTGCAGGTTATGGTCATTTTGGCAGAAACGAACCAGAGTTTACATGGGAAAAAACTGACAAAGCGGAAGAACTAAGAAAAACTGCTGGACTGTAAGAATTTTTCAATTACTGTTAGCTTAATACTAGTTAATTTTTGAAGATGCCTTACATCAGATGTATAATCTCCAGTAAGTATATCCAAAGATTCTGAACTGTAGGTGCCTTCATCATATGCATCCCTTAGGTTTATTTTTTTAAATTTCACCTTTATGTTCTTAGAAAAAAGTTTCACAAAATCTTCAAACCTTATCTTTTCAGGTCCTACCAAATCCAGAATTTTATTAGAGAATTTTTTTTGAAGAACCGATTCTAGTATGATTTTTGCAACATCTTCTACAAATATTGGTTGCAATTGATATTTTCCTGAACCAGGGATAATTATTGTACCTTTTTTCATCTGTTTTGAAAGAGATTTACTGAGATGATCAGTTTTTCCTATAATATAGGAGGCACGAAATATGGTATAATCTAGACCGGAATTGATTATCTCCTGTTCAGCCCTATATTTTGAAGCAAAATAACTTGATGTATTATTCTTGGAAACGCCAAGGCCGCTGATGTAGATAATTTTTTTAATACCAGATTTTTTGCAGGTATTGATAATATTTTTTGTTAGATTAACATTGATTTCTTTAAAAGTAGACTTTGGCGATTCTACACCTATGCCTATAAGATGCACCATGGCATCATAATTTTTCAATTTTTTTTGCAGTAATTGTTCTAAGAGATTTTTGGACTGAATGTTTATTTCGGTAGAATATTTATCAAAGTTTTTTCTAGAAATTCCCAAAACTCTAACTTTATTTTTGTAAAGAAATTTTCTTACACTTTTACCCACAAAACCGTTAGCGCCAGTAACTGCGACTCTTCTAGATATATTTGACATGAAAAAACCACACAACAATTGATTTTAAGGATATCATTAGTCACTCATTGTGGACTTGCAAGAAAAACCCCGAGGCAAGCTGAGAACTGGATTTACAACTGGTACCAGTGCTACGGCTGCCTCAATGGCCGCAATTTTGTCCATTATTAACCAAAAAAAAATTGAATCTGTTGATGTCCTACTTCCAAAAAAAGATAAAATAAAAATTAGTATCAACAGATGTGAGTTTGATAAAAACAAGGCATGTTGTTCAGTGATTAAGGATGGTGGTGATGATCCTGATGTGACACATGGTGCTGAAATAATTGTCGACTTAGAATTAACATCAAAACCAAACTCTATTGAAATTGATGGTGGAGAAGGTGTTGGTAGAGTAACAAAACCAGGCATAGGTCTGGAGATTGGTCAGTCTGCAATAAATCCCACACCAAGAAAAATGATCACGAAAAATTTAACTCAAGCAGGTAAAAAAATTCTAGAAAAAAATGGAATTAAGGTAGTGATATCAGTTCCAAAAGGAAAGGAACTTGGTCCAAAGACCGACAACCCTAGGATTGGAATAGTAGGGGGGATATCAATCCTAGGAACGAGTGGGATTGTAGTACCATACTCTACTGCTTCATTTGCTGCAGCTATCCGGCAACAAATTGACGTTGTGGCTTCAATGGGTGATGATGCAGTTGTCCTGACAACTGGGGGAAGGAGTGAGGACTATGCAAGGAAGATTCTTGGACTTCCGGAACATTCGTTCATACAAATGGGAGATTTTTCTGGATATGCAATTTCCCAATGTACAAAGAAGGGCATCAAGAGAGCATATGTTGGTGGATTTATCGGAAAATTCGCAAAGATGGCTACAGGTGTTAAACAAACTCATGTGAAGGGATCAAAGGTTAACATGAAATTTCTCTCGGAACTGGCAAAAAAATGCAATGCAGAAGAAAAGATAATCCAAGAAATAAAAAATGCAAATACTGCCAGAAATGTGCAAGAAATTGTTCTTGAAAACAACGTAGAGGGATTTTTTGATGAGATCTGCTCAGAAGTTCACAAACAAATGAAAAGCCATTCGGAAAACAAGACTGCTATCGAAATCATACTGTTTGACTTTGATGGGAATGTATTGGCACGTCACACAGACCAGTAAGGGATTTTATTAAACCAACAAACAACAAAAACATGGAAAGAATAGCAGTAATAGCTATCACAAAAAATGGCGTAAAAATGGCTAAGGAACTGAATGAAAAGTTCCCGTCCTGGGAGGTGTTTGCTCCAGACAAGTTCTCTGATCATAGCAAAAAAATTAACTGGTATACAGATAGTACAACAACAAAAATTATGGAATTGTTCAAATCAAACGATGCGCTGGTATGCTTATTCTCATTAGGTGCGGTTGTAAGATTAATCTCACCACATTTGAAAGACAAGAAGACTGATCCTGCAGTGATAGTAATTGATGATCAAGCCCAGTTTGTAATAAGTACACTTTCTGGACATCTTGGTGGAGCAAACCAGTTGACAAATGACATTGCGGAACAACTTGGTGCAACGCCCGTAATAACAACAGCAGCGGATGTAAACAAAACCATCGCGGTAGATCTAGTTGGAAAACATTTGGGCTGGAAGATTGATGATGACTCTAACGTAACTAAGGTTAGTGCGTTTATGGTAAATGCAGAAAAAATTGGTGTATATCAAAATTGTGGATCTAAAAATTGGTGGCAAAGTAAACTGCCAGAAAACGTTTCAACTTATACTAGCGTTGATGAATTGAAAAGATCACAGTCTAAGGGTTTCTTGATTATCTCAGATGAGTTGATTAACTATAATGAAATTCTAGAAAATGTAGTTGTTTACAGGCCGCCTAGTCTGGTTGTAGGCGTAGGTCTACATCGTGATACTACAAAGGACAAAATCATACATGGACTTGACGCGTCTTTAAAAAAATTCAACCTAAGCAAAAAATCGATAGCTAGGTTTGTATCTATTAAAAAGGAAAAAGATGTTATAGTGCTAAATGAGTTGGCAGAAGAAATGAATACTCCGCTGGAACTTTTTGACAGGGATGAGCTATCATCTATCAAGACTCCTAATCCGTCTAAAATGGTTGAAGGTTATGAAGGAACAGCTAGCGTGTCGGAGGCAGCTGCAATAAAGTCGTCAGGTGGAAATTTGATTGTTGAAAAGCAAAAATTCCCGCCAGATTTGACGATAGCTATAGCGAGGATTCAAGAATGAAACGCGGATTGCTGTTGATAGACAGAGGAAGTAGAGAAGAGGAGGCAAAACAAGAGTTAGAAGTTATCTGCAAGAAAATAAAAGAGAAAGGAAAATATGAATTTTCTAACTATTGCTTTTTAGAAGTCATACCCCCATTTATTGAGGAAGGAATTAACCAAAGCCTCGCTCATGACATCGATGAGTTGACTATTGTTCCTTACTTCCTTTACCCTGGAAAAAAGATTAAGGCGGCTGTAAACGAATCAATTGGATTTCAAGAAAAAACAGATGTAAAACTTCGAATAACCAAACCGATGAGCATGCACAAAACCATGATTGAACTTGTCTACAACAGAGTTGCATCTGCACTAAGTGAAAATTCCGTTAACTTGTCCTCAGATGCTGTTGATGTACTTATTATCGGACATGGAAGTAAGGATCCTAACGCCAAACGTTCCATGGAATATGTTGTTGAGGGGATAAAACCAACATACAGAAACGTAAGCTCCTGCTTTTTGGAAATCGAGGAGCCAAACATTGAGCAAGGAATTAGTAAATGTAAAAATGACAATCCCGAAGTGCTAGTGGTTGTATTTTATTTTCTACATGAGGGCGCACATGTAAAACGGGATATATATGAAGATTTGAATCCAGCATTAGAGAAGGCAAACATACCAAAAGTGTTAATAACAAAGCATATTGGAACTGATGAAAAAATGATAGACTTGGTTTTGGAAAGGGCAAAGGAGGTAGAAGATGCAAACTAGGAAGGGACAAAGCATAGAGGACGAAAGCATGCAAATCATTGACGACGAAGTGGGTCCTCATCAGTATAGCAAACTGGAATGGTCTATAGTGAGGCGTGTAATACATGCTACTGCTGACTTTGACTTTACTGGAAAAAATAAGATGGTTTTCCACAAGAATGCTGTTATGAATGGTATTAATGCACTGAAAGAAGGTTGTAGCATCATTGTAGATGTAAACGGTGTGATCGGAGGGATGAACAAACAGAACCCAAAAGATTTTGGGAATAAAGTAATTTGTAATATTTCGGATCCTGATATAGCTGAACAGGCAAAGAAAGAGAATAAAACTAGATCACAAATGTCAATGAGGGTTGCAGCTTCTGAAATGAATGGAGGTATTGTAGCCATAGGAAATGCCCCAACTGCGTTGCTTGAAGTAATCAAGATGATTAGTGAGGGACTTACGAAGCCTGCACTAGTTATAGGAATTCCTGTAGGATTCGTATCCGCAGCAGAATCTAAAGAAGAGCTGCAAATGATTGATGTTCCATTTGTTACAAATACTGGCAGGAAAGGCGGAAGTTCCTGCGCTGCGTCAATTGTTAATGCATTGTTTAAACTATCAAGGGAAAATTAGCAGATGGTTAGCGATCACTGGTACATATTTTTACATATAAAATTTAATTTAATAGATTTGATACATGTGTAACCTTTTCTTTTATCTCGTCATATTTGTTAAAAGAGTAAACATCATCATCAAACTTTACAGGACTTTGAATCAATCAGTTCTTCCTTGTTTAGTTCGGCAAGCACGTCTTCTCCGCTAAATCCAGGCATAGCTAAATCTAATAGTACCAAGTCGTACTGATTTTCTTTAATTTTTTTACTCCTGACTTACCATCATTTACGAATGTATATTCATGTCCTGATCCATTTAGAACAGTATCTAACAACTCCGTAATGTCTGTATTATCATCAATACCTAAAATTTTCATTAATCGAGATCTGTTTATTCGCCGTATATGAGAGTTTTGTGTCTAGTTCAACGCTCTAACATTCTTGTAGCGTATTTTGCGCTGTCAAAGTACAGGTGACAATATGATGCAAGTGTATTGTATTCAAAAAGAGCATCCTTCTTGCCAGATATTCCCTCACCAATCTTCAGATCATATACAAGTTTAGCATCTCTTGCTAGATTTCGAATCTTCGAGTAATGAAATTCGTGTGCATGAAACTTTGCAGGAGTAGAGACCAAACAGTTTGATCTAATTCTCCCCTCTGTATAGTTTAGCGTCATTTTTTTTGTCATCTGAGTTTCGGCATCAAACAAACCTACCATCTTGTATCTATTTCTACCAACGCTGATTGATTTGGTGAGATACATAAGCCCGCCACACTCTGCATAGATTGGCATTCCCTCTTCAGCATGTTTTTTGATTAGTTTCCTCATAGTTGTATTCCGCTCAAGTGATTGTCCCAAAACTTCCGGAAATCCACCTCCAATGTAGATTAAATCACAGGATGGAATTTTTTTGTCGCTTACCGGGCTGAAAAATTTCAGCCT
>LUMJ01000533.1_pt1 | contig 12133 bp, 9 predicted proteins | sample 729631 | NCBI WGS metagenome assembly LUMJ01 (sample SAMN03860266, study PRJNA289734) | marine metagenome | biome: seawater column; feature: ocean; material: water; isolation source: Red Sea water column Station 22 - depth 500m | place: Saudi Arabia: Red Sea | collected 2011-10-15 | depth 500 m | reverse complement strand
ATTGTAAATTTTTCAGGAACAATGAATACAACTGCTGTTTGTTTGATGAAAATAGCTAACGACATTAGGTTTTTGGGATCTGGACCCAGAGCTGGATATGGAGAACTTATTTTACCAGAAAATGAACCTGGTTCATCAATTATGCCTGGAAAAATAAATCCAACTCAATGTGAAGCTGTTACTATGGTTTGTGTAAAAGTAATTGGAAATCACAACGGTATAACAATGGCAGGCTCTCATGGGCACTTTGAGTTAAATGTATTTAAACCTTTAATCATTCATAACATTTTACAATCTATTCACATAATGGCTGATGCTTCAAAAAGTTTTGCAATTTATTGTATTAAGGGACTAAAAGCTGACAAAAAGAGAATTAAAAATTTCTTAGATAATTCATTAATGCTCGTAACCGCTTTGTCACCAAAAGTGGGATATGATAATGCGGCAAAAATTGCAAAAAAAGCTCATAAAAATGGAACAACTTTAAGGGAAGAATCTATCAAATCTGGATTAATAACAGAAAAAGAATACGACAAAATTGTAAATCCTAAAAAAATGATTAGACCAACATAGATTAATTTATTCGCTCATAATTAATTTAACAAACTTTTTCAATTTAAGATAATCAAAAAAACTTTCATAACCATTTTCTAGTAAAATATTATTAAATTCCTTTTCTATATAATTAGTGTCTTCATTTTCAAATTTTTTATCATTAGATATTTCATGTATATGCATAACTAAATTTTCCAAATCAAAACTTCCAGCGACAAATAGATTAGATGTGCCTTTCTCTTTGTTGTAAATATCAAATTTATTATAGAATTTTCTTAAGTTATCTATAAATATGTTATTTTCAAATCTAAATTTAGTAAATTTATCTTTATCATTGATACTTCCTGTTATATCGGCCGCTCCTAATTTTCCTAAATTTAATAGCAACTGGTTAATTAATATATTGCCATTAGTTAATTTAATTTGAGATTCAAGAGAATTAATCAAACTATATTTGGAGAATATTTTATTCGCAGTTAAGTTTAATTTTCCATTTATTTTATTATTGATTTTAAATAAATTTTTTTTAATTTCATCATCTAAAGAAACCAGCGAATTATATAATCTGTTAAAGTTTACAGTGTTTAAATCCACATCTAAATTAAAATTAAAATAAGGAAGAAATTCTACTTCACCATCAAGCTTACCATCTAAGAAAAAATTTCTCAGATTGGCGTGTTTAAAAATTAATTTTTCATTTTTATAATCAAAAATTGCTGTTAATCTATTTTTTTTTTGCTTAAGTAAAAAGTTGCCACTAATTGTATTATCGTCAGATTCAGAAGAAAACATTTTTGCTTTTGCAAGTAATTTCAATTTTGACAATTTTAATAAAAGTACTTTTGGTGTCTTTTTGTTATTTTTATCATTTTCAAAATTAATATAAATATTGTCGTCCAAAAAAATACCTTTCAGAGACGCCTCTTCGGTAATATCATTAGAAATGTATCTAAAATTTACATCTTTTATAGTAGTTATATATTTTTTGCCTTCGTTAAACTTTATTTCTCCCTTGTTTAAGTTTATTGGTAGTAAGTTAAATTTTTCTTCATAAAAAATTTTATAGTCATTAAATTTTTCTAAATCTAAATCAATTTTAGCATTAATTAATTCTATTTTTGTAATATTCATTTTTTTCTTATTTGATAAATTGTAAGGTGAAATTTTTAACACAACATCTTCAACCGTTACAAAATTTTCATCATCGTTCGAGGGATCTTTAATTATAAAATCTTTTAATTTTATTCTTGGTGATGGAAAAAAACTATAGTTTATCTTGCCTTGGATAGAACACTTAACTTTAAAATCTTTGCAAATGATATTTTCCATCTTTGATTTTTCAAAATTAAAAAATGCAGGTATGTTTAAATAAATAGCAATTGAAAAAATTATAAGTCCAGACACATAAATTTGAATATATTTATATCTTTTTATATTTAAATATTTGTGAATTTCGGAAAAATTATATCTTCTAGGATCTATATAATTATATATTTTCGAAAAATTATATTTTCTAAGATCAGTGAACTTATAAATTCTAGAAAATTTATGCCTAAAAGAATGAATATTTTTATTAATTTAAATATGTAAAATATAAATTTAATGGAAATTATCAAACAAAATTATTTAAACAACCTAAATAAAAATCAAAAAGAAGCAATAATTAATACAGAGGGACCATGTTTGGTCGTAGCTGGCGCGGGATCTGGAAAAACTAAAGTTTTAACTTCAAGAGTGGCTCATATTATTAAAGAGAAAAAAGCTTGGCCAAACCAAATCTTGTGTGTCACATTTACTAATAAAGCTGCCAGAGAAATGCAAAATAGAATATCTGGTTATTTAAATGAGAAAATATCATCTTTACCTTGGTTAGGAACATTTCATTCTGTCAGCGCAAAACTCTTAAGAAGACATGCTGAAGCAGTTAACTTAAATTCACATTTTACGATTATTGATCAAGACGATCAATTAAGATTAATTAAAAATATATGTAAAGCTGAAAATATTGATATAAAAAAAATATCACCTCAATTTATTTTAGCTTTAATTAATCAATGGAAAAATAAAGGTTTGCTTCCAAAAAATGTTGTTACTAAAAGAGGAATACCTTTAGAAAAGGCTATATTAAATATTTACAAATTTTACCAAGAAAGACTTCAAATTTTAAATTCATGTGACTTCGGTGACTTAATATTATTGTGTGTAAACATGTTTGAAAGTCATCAAGATATATTAGAATTATATCTAAATAATTTTAAATATATTTTGGTCGATGAATATCAAGACTCAAATTATATTCAAAGTAAATGGCTAAATTTACTCTCTAAGAAAAATAAGAATATATGCTGTGTAGGAGATGATGATCAATCAATTTATAGTTGGAGAGGTGCTGAAATAAAAAATTTTTTAGATTTTAACAAAGTATATAAAAATACAAAAATTATCAGACTTGAACAAAATTACAGATCAACTCAGAATATACTTAGTGCTGCTTCAGGATTAATTTCAAAAAATAATGATAGATTGGGAAAAAGATTATGGACAGATAGTAAAGATGGTGAATTGGTCAAACTTACCTGTTACAAAAATGGAAAAGAAGAAGCAACAGGAATTAGTGATGTTATTGAGCAAAAACTTAAAAAAAAATACTCTTTAAACAATATATCTATTTTGCTTAGGGCAATCTTTCAAACTCGCGAATTTGAGGAAAGATTTCTAAAAATTGGGATGGGATATCGTGTAATTGGTGGAACAAAATTTTATGAAAGGGCTGAAATTAAAGACTGTGTTGCATTTTTAAGAATTGTAAATCAAAAGAATGATGATTTAGCTTTCGAAAGAATTATTAATGTTCCTAAAAGATCAGTAGGAGATAGCACAGTTAAACAATTATATGAGTGGAGTAGAAAAAAAAGGAAATCTTTAGAAGATTCTGCTAATGAACTTTTACAATTAAATAAAATTAAACCAAAAACAAAATTGGGACTAGTCAGAATATTAAATTTATTTAATAAATGGAGATCAGATTTAAAAATTAAAAAACATTATGAATTAATGGAGATTATTTTGGATGAATCGGGTTATTCTAAAATGTTGAAAGATAAAAAAGATCTAGAAAGCGAGGGAAGATTAGAAAATTTAAAAGAATTAATCAGAGGTATGCGCGATTTTGATAACCTTCAAGGTTTTTTAGAGCATGTTGCCTTAGCTACTTCAATAGATCAAAATTGGGATGGTGAAAAAGTTAATTTAATGACAATGCACTCCGCAAAAGGTTTGGAATTTGATGTAGTTTTTTTACCTGGTTGGGAAGAAGGACTATTTCCTCACCAAAAATCTTTAGAAGAAAAAGGTGATCTAGCTTTAGAAGAAGAAAGACGTCTTGCTTATGTGGGTCTGACAAGAGCAAAAAAAGAATCTTTCATATCTTTCGTGATGAATAGAATGTATCGAGGAGATTGGGTTGAATCTTTAGCTTCAAGATTTATTGATGAACTACCTGAAAAAAATATTAAAAAGGAAGAAATAAAGGAACAAAACAAAGATGATTTCTTTTTTAATCAAGATATTGATTATAATGAGGGAGTAAGAAGTCCGGGTTGGACCAGACTACAGAAAAAGAGAATAAAAAGAATTAAATGAATAAACTCAAAAAGTTAAGAAAAATTTTTAAAATCTACAAATTGGATGGCTACATAATACCAAAAAATGATGAATTTTTTGGGGAATATGTTGACGAAAGATATGACAGGTTAAAATATATATCTTCTTTCTCAGGTTCTGCTGGCTATGCAATAATTTTAAGAAGCAATTCCTATTTATTTGTAGATGGTCGATACACTTTGCAAGCAAAAAAAGAATCTGGTAAAAATTTTAAAATAATTGAAATTCATAAAAACAAGCCATCCAAAATATTATCAAAAATTCTTATAAAAATAAAAATTGGCTTTGATCCAAAATTATTTAGTGAAGCAAATTTAATAAAAAATTTTAAAACAAAAAATGTCAGTTTAATTCCAATTGAACAAAATTTAATTGATAAAATATGGCTAAATAGACCTAAAACTAAAATTAAAAAATTTTTTTTATTAAATTCAAAACATGCAGGTAGAAATTATGAAAATAAATTAAAAACTGTTTGTAAAATTTTAAAAAAAAGAAAAATAAATAAATTATTAATAACCGCTCCTGAAAACTTAGCCTGGTTATTAAACATAAGAGGAAAGGATAGTAAATATTCTCCTTTACCAAATTGTCATGCTATATTAGATAACAAAAAAAAAATAACTCTGATAGTAAATAAAAAAAAAATTAATAGTAAATTTAAACAAAACTTTAAAAATACCATTAATTATGTGACCCCATCACATATTATAAAATACCTCGATAATCTTGATCCTCAAAAAAAATTTTTAATTGATAAATTTTCTTGCTCTTACTTTTACAAAAAATTGATAGAAAAAAAATTTTTATACGATGAAAATAATGATCCTATATATATTTTAAAAGCAAAAAAAAATAATGTTGAAATATCAAATTCTATAAAATCTCACATAGTAGATGGTGTGGCTTTAACAAAATTTATTTATTGGATAAAAAATAATATTAATAAATTTAAAATTACAGAAATAAGTGCTGAAAAAAAACTTGAAAAATTTAGAAAAAAAAGTCCGAATTATCAGTTTCCAAGCTTTAGTACAATATCAGGAGCTGGACCAAATGGTGCAATTGTTCATTACAGAGCGAGTAAGAAAACTAATCGTCTAATTAAAAAAAATGATATTTACCTTTGTGACTCGGGAGGCCAATACCACTATGGCACTACTGATGTCACTAGAACATTATGCTTTTCACAACAATCGAAAAAAATAAAAAATATTTTTACAAAAGTTTTAAAAGGCCATATTGGTGTAGTTACGTATAATTTTAATAAAAATACAACTGGTAAACACTTAGATATCGTTGCGCGAGACGCATTAAAAAAGTCTGGCTTAGATTATGCTCATGGTACAGGACATGGGGTAGGATATTTTTTAAACGTACACGAGGGCCCTCAAGCAATATCAAAATTTAATCATATAAAATTAAAACAAGGAATGATTATTTCAAATGAGCCAGGTTATTATAAGGCAAATAAATTCGGAATTAGAATTGAAAACTTAGTTTATACAAAAAAAAGAAAAAATAAATTGGCATTTGAAAATTTAACTTTAGCTCCAATTGAAAAGGATTTGATAAATTTTAAACTCTTAAATAATAAAGAAAAGAAATATTTAAATGAGTATCATAAGAAAGTTTACTTAACTCTAAATCCTTATTTAAATAGAAGTGAAAAACATTGGCTTAAATCGATATCTAATTAATAATTTTTTTCCAATCATCTTCGTTTAAAATTTTTATGTTGAGGTTTCTTGCTTCATTAATCTTTCTAATTGTGGGTTTTTGAGATCCTGTTATTAAAAAATCTGTTTTTTTACTTATAGTACTCACTATCTTTGCACCCATTGCCTCTGCCAAAGATTTTAATTCAGATCGACTTTTATCAACAAATCCACCGGTAAACATGATTAATTTTCCACTTATGAAAGTTTTCTTGTTCAGATATTTATAGTTTTTAATACTAAGAATATTCATTAATTTAGATGTAGTTTTTAAATTCTGATCATTTGAAAAAAATTTTTTAAGTGATTCTACCTGAGAATTTCCAATTCCATCTATAGATTGCAGCTCATTAAGGTAATTAGAATTATTATCATTTAGTTTCTTTGACATATTAAGAAAATTTTTTATATTTAAAAAATATTTTGCTAACACTTTTGCATTTTCTTCACCAATATGCCGAATTCCTAGAGAAAAAATAAAACGGTCTAATGAAATTTCTTTACTTCTATTAATTGAATTTTTTAAGTTATTAATAGATTTTTCACCCCATCCTCCTAAATTTTTTAAAACATTTAAATCCAAATTAAAAATATCATATGGATATTTAATTAATTTTTGATCCCAAAAATTTTCTACTACTTTCTTTCCAAAACCTTCAATATTTAAGGCATTCTTAGATACAAAATGTTTTAATTTTTCTCTTAAAATTTCTTTACAATTAAATTTTGTATCTGGACATCTAGTTACTGCATCCTTTTTTTTTGTATTATTATTAAATTCTTTAATAGTTTTTGCTCCACACGATGGACATTTTTTTGGAAAATTAAATTTTTTATTATTTTGATCCCTTTTTGATAAATCTACATATAATACTTGAGGAATCACATCACCAGCTCTTTGAATACAAACAGTATCATTAATTCTAATATCTTTTCGATTAATTTCGTCTTCATTGTGAAGTGTAGCGTTTGATACAACAACCCCTCCAATTGTGATTGGATTAATTTTTGCAACAGGTGTTAGTGCTCCAGTTCTACCAATCTGTATTTCAATATTTTTTACTTTTGAAAATCCCTTTTCAGCTGAAAATTTATGTGCAATTGCCCATCTTGGTGAATTTGATACAAATCCAAGTCTTTTTTGTAAATTTAAATCATCTACTTTGTAAACTAGCCCATCTAAATCATAATCAATTTCTGATTTTTTTCTTTCTAAAATTTTATGATGAATCTCAATTTCTTCGACACTACTTAATAAGCTATTAAAAGGATTAGTTTTAAAGCCCCAGTCTTTTAAAAGTTTTAAATATTCAGATTGTTTTTTAAAATTTATAGGTTCAACCAAACCAAAACCGTAAGCAATAAATTTTAAAGGTATTTTTTTTGTTTCTTTATAATCTTTTTGTCTTAAGGATCCTCCCGCAGCATTTCTTGGGTTTGCAAAATATTTATCAATTTTTTTAAAATTAGATTTTAAAATATAAACCTCTCCTCTTACCTCTAAAATTTTAGGAAATTTTGGTTTATCAATTTTTTTTGGAATATCGCTGATAGTTCTAAGATTGTTGGTAATATCTTCTCCAGTTTTTCCATCACCACGAGACAATCCCAGAACAAAAGTTCCATCTATATACTTTAGGGATGCTGAAATTCCGTCAATTTTTGGCTCTGATGAAAAAATTATTTTTTTTGTTTTATCTTAATTTAAAAAATTTCTAATTTTTTTAATAAAATCCTCTATATCCTTTTTCGAAAAAGCATTTGATAATGACAACATTGGCACATCATGATTAACTTTCCTAAATTTATCAGCAGGTTTATAACCAACTTTTTGACTAGGTGAGCTTTCGTGATTTAAATATTTATATTTTTTTTCAAGATTTAGTATTTCTTGCTTAATATTATCATAATCTCTATCTGATATAAGAGAGCTGTCATGTTCAAAATATGCTTGATCATATTTTTTTAATTTATTAATTTTTTTAATATAAATTTTTTCAATTTCTTTTCTTTGCATGAATCGTTTACTCGAACAAATTCTTGATTTTTCTTCTAATTAGTCCCATTTCTTTTTTCTTTTGAATTTTTTTTGACTTATATTTTTTGTTAAACACTTTGTAGCTTTTTTCATACCATTGACTGGATTGATAGTTATATCCCAATATTGCTGCAGCCTGTTTTGCCTCTTCTTCCAATCCAAGATTGTAATAAACCTCAACAAGTCGATGTAACGCCTCCTCAATAAAAACTGTCTTATCATATTTTTCTACAACTGTTTTAAGTCTATTAAGTGCCGGAATCCATTTTTTTGTTTTCATATAATAGCGAGCTATGGACATTTCTTTTGCTGCTAACTGATCTATTATCAAATCTAATTTAAAACTTGAGTCAATAGCATAATCGGTTTCTGGAAAATTGATTAATATAAACTCAAACTTTTTTTTTGCTTGTAATAAAGGTCTTAAATCTTTTTTTTCATCTAAGATCTGCTCGTAATAACACATTGCTATCAAGTAGTGAGCGTAACTTATGTTTTTATCAGCAGGATAATTTTTAATATGTCTTTCTAAACCAAAAATACTATCTGAGTAAGAGTTTCTTGAATAGTCCGCGTAGCTAGCCATGAGACTTGCTTTCGCTGCCCATTCACTTTGTGGTAATAAACTTTCGGCTTCCCTGAATTTCCTTCCGGCATAAAAAGCATCGCCTTTTTTCAAAGCTTCGACTGCTTCTGCATATAAAGCAACTACAAACTCTTCTTCTGTTGGCTCGGATACTATTTCATCATTTTTTTTTGAACAAGAAAATAATAAAAAAACTGATAATAAGGAAATTAAAAAAATTTTAAACATTTTGATAAAGATTAGTATTTTATCAAAATATTTAGTTATTACAATTTTCTTAGTAGGTTTATAGTTTAGGCGTTTACTGCTATAGATCTTGAGTAACTAACGTCTTCGTTATCTTTTCCCTCAAAACTTTCGAATTGCCAATTTGATTTATCCAATAAAAATTTACTTAATAAAGTATTGGTTAGTTGATGTCCGCCTTGTGAAGTTTTAATATATCCAAAAATCCTGTGACCTGAAAGCATCAAATCTCCAATACAATCTAATATTTTGTGACCCACAAATTCATCTCTATTCCTAAGTCCATTATCATTTAATATTTTATTTTCCTTGACTACAATTGCGTTTTCCAAAGAACCCCCTTTAGCCAACCCCTGACTTCTTATTTGATCAATATCTTCATATAAACAAAATGTTCTTGAATTGTATATTGAAGTTAAATCTCCATTACTTAATTTAAATTCTTTCCTTCGAGTTCTAATTAATGGATTTTTATATACTATTTCAAAATCAATTATTAAATCTTTAGCAAGTGGCTCAATAGAAATATACTTCGAGCCATCTTTTACTTCAAATTTTTTTATGACTTTAATAAATTTTTTCGGATAATTTTGTTCTTTGGTGCCAAAAGATCTTATAGCCTCCACAAAATCAAAAGCAGAGCCATCCATAATTGGAACTTCAGGAGCATCAATCTCAACCAAAACATTATCAATTCCTTCTAAATAAAAAGCCGCCATTAAATGTTCAATAGTAGAAACAGACACTCCATATGAATTCTTTATTTTTGTACAAAGTATTGGCGAACTTACATTTTTATAACTTGCTTCAATTATATTCTTAGTATTATCAATATCTGTTCTTTTAAACTTGATACCTGAGTTGGCCTCGGCTGGTTTTAAACAAATATTTGACTTTATACCGTTATGTAAGCCTACACCCTTAAATTCAATGGGTTCTATGATTGTTTTCTGTAAATTCATCACCTACTTTGAAGGTATATAAAAGGCCCAAAATGCTTGAAAGACAACTTATATTACCAAAAAATACAATTAAATTTTACGGTTTGCTTCGAAAAAATTTTGCGAAAAAGCCCAGTTTTTGACTATTATTATCCACTGATTCCGGTATTGCTTCAGTTTCCCAACCATCTTTAATTATTTTAACAGCCCCTAAACATGAAGCAAATTGCGCATCCGATTCACCTTGACTTTCTTTTTCAATATTTTTATCTAATTTTTTAACATTTGATCCAAAAAAATTTAAACAATACTTTTCTAAATTAAAAAGGTTAGTTCCTCCTACAATAAAAATATTAGCTCCGAGGGCTGGATTTAATCCTGTTGTAATTATTTGTTTTTGTATCATTTCAAAAATTTCATCTATTCTAGCTTTTACAATATCTAATATTAATGATTGGCTTATTCTTCTATATTTCGAATTTTTAAAATAAATTTCTTTTAAATAATCATTTTTATCAAAAAGTTCCTTGTTATTTTGAAATGAAAAATCAATTTTTTCACTTATAATTTTAGACTCTTCTAAATTTAGTGAGCATATATTAGATATATCCTTTATGATGTGGTTAATTCCTACAGGAAAAGTGATGGAATGAACTAATGCTAAATTCTTAAATAACCCTAGGCTAGTTTTTTCAAATCCCATATCTATTAAAATTGAACCAAATTGAAGTTCATTATTGTTTAATAGTTTTGCTGCTAAAGCAAAAGTGCACGAAATTAATCTTTCAACTTCTATATCACAATCGATAAAAGCTTTATTAATATTTTTTAAATTATTTTTTGGCATTGTAACAAAAGTCATTTCATGACTCAGGTAATCTGCATAAACATCGATTGGTTCTTCAATGAACGCTTTTCCATCAACAATATAATTATGATTAAATATGTGAATTATTGATTGTTTCTCATCATTTAAAATTACCTGCTTTTTTGCTTCCTTTAGTAAAAATTCAATATCATCTTTGTGAATTTTAGATCCATCAATTTTTTTGTGTTTCGAAAATTTTGTACATAAAAATTCAGGTTGCTCGAGAACTACATTAATTTTTTTAAGTGAAGATTTAGCTTTTTTTTCAGCAACACCTATACAAGATCTAATTGCATTTGCAGCTTTTGAAATGTTTACAATAACGCCGTTGTGAATTCCTTCTGATTTAGTGATTGAAGTAGATTGAATTTCTAAAATATCTTTAGAGTTAACTTTAAAAATAAGGCATTTTATATTTATATTACCTAGCTCAATTATACCTTGAGAGTGCTCAGAAATCATCATTTTGCTCTACTACTATCTTACCATGTATCCTGAGATCAATGATATTATAATTATTAAAATCTTTATGATTTAATAATTCTTTAGACTGTTGAATGGCTTCTTGTATTTTAACTGGGGGAAATTTTATTATTTGTCCATTATAAAGTTTTAAATCCCATCGACCTATTTGAAAATAATAATAATTTTTTACTTTTTTTATGGGAAAATTATTTTTTTGTAATTGATTAAAAAAATTAATAAAATTATCTTCAGCTCCTTCTCCAAAAATATTTGGTAGATTATCAATGATCGTTTCTTTTTTATTTAATTCGATCAAATTGGAAGAACTGTCTAATAATGATTTGCCATCTTTTCTGAATAATACCGCAATAGGTTTCGTTTCATAAACCTTAATTATTATTGTGTTTGGATATTTTTTTTTAACTTCAATTTTTTGTAAAAAATCAATAGACTCTAAAGGAGTTTCTATATCTTTACTTTTGACAAAGAAAATATTCTTTTCATAAATTGGGTTCAATTTTTCTTTAATTTCACTTCTTTTAACTAAAGAATTATTTATAACCTCTATATTTTGTATATTAAAAAAAGGAATGTTCTTTTTTGGAGATATGTTAGTTTTATTTGGATTGTAGGTTGTCAAAAATATGAGAACTATTAATAATGTAATTATCTTATAAAACTTTTTCATCTATTCAAGCTGGCGTCTTTAACCATCTTATTAACTAATTCCTCAAATCGCATACCATAGTGTTTCGCTATTTCAGGGACTAAAGATAGTTTTGTCATACCTGGCTGAGTATTTGTCTCTAATAAGTAAAATTTATTATCAAAAAATCTAAAATCTGATCTTGTAATTCCTTTGCATCCTAATAGCTGATGTGCCTTTTTTGCTAAATTTAAAACTTCTTTATATTTTTTAAGAGAAAGAGGAGCTGGCATAATGTGTTTTGTTTTGGCAGAATTAGAGTATTTTGCAGTGTAATCATAAAATTCTCTTTTAGGCACAAGTTCTATTGCTCCTAATGGTTTTTTTCCCATAACTGCTACCTGAAT
>LUMJ01002889.1_pt1 | contig 12135 bp, 16 predicted proteins | sample 729631 | NCBI WGS metagenome assembly LUMJ01 (sample SAMN03860266, study PRJNA289734) | marine metagenome | biome: seawater column; feature: ocean; material: water; isolation source: Red Sea water column Station 22 - depth 500m | place: Saudi Arabia: Red Sea | collected 2011-10-15 | depth 500 m | reverse complement strand
CGCCAGGTTCAAGGCACTATTAATGGACTTGGTGAGAGATGCGGAAATGCAAATTTAATATCTTTAATTCCGTCTTTTGTTTTAAAAAAATCTTTTTCTGATAATTTTGAAATTAAAATAAACAAGGGTAAGGTTAAAACTTTAACCGAATGTTCAAGATTATTGGATGAAATATTAAATAAAAAATCGAATAGACGAGCTGCTTACGTAGGGCCTTCAGCTTTTGCTCACAAAGGAGGTTTACATGTATCTGCTGTTTCGAAAGATCCGAAAACTTATGAACATGTTGATCCAAGTTTAGTGGGTAATGTAAGAAATATTATTGTTTCTGATCAAGCAGGCAAATCAAATATTATGTCTAGACTTGAAAGATATGGAATTCAGATTAATAAAAATGATCCTAAAGTCCAAACTTTATTAAATGAGGTTAAAGATAGAGAGTTTATTGGTTATTCATATGATGGGGCTGATGCTTCATTTGAATTATTAGCCAGAAGACTTTTAGGAGAAATACCAAAATATTTAACAATTTCTAAATACGATGTTTCTGTTAAAAAAGATTCAAAAAATGAAATTAATTCTTTTGCTAGAGCACATATTTTAGTTGATGATAAAGAAATTGTTTGCGAAGGATCAGGAAATGGTCCAGTAAATGCATTAGATAATGCTATAAGAACAAATGTAGAAAAAGTTGGTAAATATTCCAAATATTTAAAAGATTTAAAATTGGTGGATTATAAAGTTAGAATTTTAAATACTGGAACAAATGCCATAACAAGAGTTTCTATTGAAAGCACCGATAGAGAAGGTAAAAGTTGGTTCACAATTGGCGTTTCTCCAAATATTATTGAAGCTTCATTTAAGGCATTAATTGATAGTTTGGATTATAAACTTTATAAGGAAAAAGCTCCCGCAAATAATTAATGAGCTTAAATAAAATTTATCTTATTTTGGTAAGACCTCAAATGGGCGAGAACATAGGTTCAGTAGCCCGTGCTATAAAAAATTTCAATATTAAATATTTAAGAATAGTAAATCCACGATGTCACTGGCCCAACCAAAAGGCTTTAGCAACATCAGTTGGAGCTAAAGATATTTTGAAATCAGCAAAAATTTTTGATTCTATTGAAAAATCAATTGGAGATCTTGATATAATTTTTGCTAGTAGTTCCAGAATAAGAAAGGTCAATAAAAAAATCATTCCAATTTCGGATTTGAAAAAAAAAATTAGAAAAGGAATAAAAGTAGGAATTATCTTCGGTCCTGAAGCATCAGGCCTATCTAATGATGAAATTAGTTGTGCTGATTATTTGGTTAAGATTCCAACTAATAAAAAATTTAGTTCACTTAACTTATCTCATAGTGCAATAATTTTTTGTTTTGTGCTTTTTCAATATTTTTCAAGAAAAAAAGTTAAATATATAACTGGTTATAAAAGTTCAGTAGCAAAAAAATCTGAAGTAAACAAATTTTTGAATTTCATTATTCAAGGTTTAGATAAAAAGGGTTTTTTGCAACCTGATCATAAAAGACAAGGTATGATTAGAAATATTAATAATATATTTCATAGATTGAATTTGTCTGAGCAAGAAATCCGTATTTTACTTGGAATTTTCTCTACATTGAATAGTTTTAACAAGAAAAGCTGAATTGACAAAATATCCTCATTGTTTATAAATCACGTTGTATAAAACATGACAAAGAGAATAGCATCTAAGCATAAAGTAGATAGAAGACTTAAAGTTAACCTTTGGGGAAGACCAAAAAGTCCTTTTAATTCTAGAAATTACCCTCCAGGACAACATGGTAAGTCTAAAAGAGGAAAACCTTCTGACTATGGCACTCAACTTCAAGCTAAGCAAAAAATGAAATGTTATTACGGTAATATTAATGAAAGACAATTTAGAAATATTTATCGCAAGGCAATGCAAAAAAAAGGTAATACTACAGAAAATTTAGTCGGATTTCTTGAGGTGAGACTAGATACGGTTACGTATAGAGCTAAATTTGCATCTACTGTATTTTCTGCAAGACAATTAATTAATCATGGTCATATAAGAGTTAATGGAAAAAAAGTTAATATCCCAAGTTTTTCAGTTAAGCCTGAGGACACAGTAGAAATAAAAGATAAGTCAAAAGATATGGGAATGATAGTAAGTTCAATGGTTAGTAAAGAGAGGGATATTCCAGATTTTATACAAATGGACGAAAAAAATAAAAAAGCTAGATTAATAAGAATTCCAAAATTTTCGGAAGTTCCTTATCCAACTATTATGGAACCAAATCTAGTTATAGAATATTATTCAAGATAGCCAGTTATAATTTGTTAAAAAGAACCACACTCAATTTTGTAAATGATACTCTCAGCAAAAACACAAATTGGAATATCCTCGATATTGGATGTGGTTATAGAGCACACAAAAGCGCATCTGTAATTGCTGATATTCAAGATCTTTCCAATTTATATGAAAATAAAAATTTTATTCAAATAACTGAAAAAAAACTTCCATTTAAAGATAAGGAGTTTGATTTTGTTATAGCAAGTCATGTCATTGAACATGTTGATGATTTTGAATTCTTTATTAGAGAATTAGAGAGAATTTCTTCAAAAGGTTACATAGAATTACCGTCAAGACTAGGTGATAATTTAGTATTTGAAAATAAAAATGACCATATCTGGTGGTTTTATTTTAACGACACTGCTAATAAGCTTATTGTTTCGAAAAAAAATCAATTGATTGATCCTTTTATTACGGTGTCTACGGCTAAATTATTTGAGGAAATCTTTAGAGAAAGTCTTGTCATTGAATTAGCCTGGGAGGACAAAATTTAATTCATTTAATTCAGACAATTTTACATCAAATTCATTTTCTAGACTTACTCTATTATTCTGCGTCTTTCCAATTATATCATAGTGTATATTATTTACTTTTTGTAAGGAATTTTTTTTTCTTCAAGCTTAGTTTGTAATTCACCTTTTTCAAACATTTCTTTAACAATATCACAGCCGCCTATAAATTCATTTTTTATATATAGTTGGGGTATCGTAGGCCAATCGCTATACACCTTAATACCTTCCCTAATTTCGTTATCTTCCAAAACATTAATTCCTGTGAAATTTATTTCTAAGTGTTTTAGCATATTCGATACCGCAAGAGAAAAACCGCATTGAGGAACTTCTGGTGTTCCTTTCATAAAGAGACAAACTTCATTTTTTTTAACAATATCATTTATTCTTTCTTTTATATCTACATTCATAATTTAAATTTCCATTGTGTTTAGTGCTAGAGCGTGTAACTCATTGCCCATTTTACCTTTTAATGCTTTATAAACAAGCTTATGTTGTTCTATTTTGCTTTTTCCAGAAAAAACTTTTGATTTAATTGTTGCAGAATAGTGATTTTCGTCACCTGCAGTATCCTGAATAATGATTTCCGCGTCAGGTATTGCTTTTTAATTCATTTAATTCAGACAATTTTACATCAAATTCATTTTCTAGACTTACTCTATTATTCTGCGTCTTTCCAATTATATCATAGTGTATATTATTTTCTTCTATGATTTTACATACTTCATTTTTATTTTTTTTACTAACTTCAATAATGTATCTGCTTTGATCTTCAGCGAATAGATATTCATGCAAGCAAAGGCTATTCTGTGGAACTTTAATTTGAGCTCCAATTTTGCCAGCAATACACATTTCACATAAAGTAACTAGTATACCGCCTGATGATATATCATGGACAGAATTTACGAGCTTTTCAGCTATCAGTCTTTTTATCAATAAACCATTATTTTTTTCATTGAATAAGTTAATTTCAGGAGGGGGGCCTTCTTTAAACTTAAGAACTTCCCTAAAGAATTCACTTTGAAAGAGATGACCTAAAGTTTTACCAATCACAAATATATGGCTTTCTATTTCTTTTAAATTTCTATTCATCATACTATCTAAATTTTTTATTAACCCAACTCCTCCAATTGTTGGTGTAGGTGAGATGGCTTTACTTTTTGTTTCATTATAGAAAGAAACATTTCCAGAAACGACAGGAAAATCTAGATATTTACAGGCTTGAGAAATTCCATCTACAGTTTCAACAAATTGACCCATTATTTCTTCTTTTTCCGGGTTACCAAAATTTAAACAATTTGTAATAGCAATTGGTTTTGATCCAACCGAAATAAGATTTCTCCAGGATTCACAAACAACTTGTTTACCTCCCGAAACAGGATCTGCTAAACAATAATGAGCAGAGGAATCGACTGTTACTGCTACCCCTTTATTTTTTCCGTGAATTCTAATTACCCCAGAATCTCCACCTGGTTTTTGAACAGTATCACCCATAACTGTATGATCATATTGTTCCCATACCCAGCTTTTTTCCGAATTATTTGGACTCATCAATATTCTTTCTAGAGATTCAAGTATTTTTACAGATTTAAAATCTTTTGGGGTATTTACTTTTTTTGAGTTTATATTTTTTTTCCACTTTCTATCATATAAAGGAGCTTTGCTTGATATGAAAAAACTAGGCCCCATTTATTAAAAATTTTCTTCCCGTAATCTATTTTTTTTGAATTTAATATTAATAACATTCGCTCTTGACTCTCTGAAAGCATCATTTCGTATGGAGTCATTTTTTCTTCTCTACATGGTATTTTATCTAAATCTATTTCAATTCCTAAATTACCCTTTGACGCCATTTCAACGCTTGAAGAAGTTAAACCAGCTGCCCCCATATCTTGTATGGAGATAATTGAATCGTCTTTCATAAGTTCTAGACAAGCTTCTAAAAGTAGTTTTTCGGTAAAAGGGTCACCCACTTGTACCGTAGGTTTTTTATCTTCAGTGTTTTCATCAAATTCAGCTGAAGCCATGCTCGCACCATGTATTCCGTCTCTGCCTGTTTTTGATCCGACATAAATTACAGGTTCATTAATTCCTTTAGCTTTAGAATAAAATATTTTATTTTTTTTAACTAATCCGACAGCCATAGCATTGACCAAAATATTTTCATTATAGGTAGAATCAAATTTTACTTCTCCTCCAACTGTAGGAATCCCCATACAATTTCCATAACCACCAATTCCAGAAATAACACCATTTAACAGATTTTTAGTTTTTGAATGTTTGTGGCTTCCAAAATGAATAGAATTTAATGTAGCTATGGGTCTAGCTCCCATAGTAAAAACATCTCTTAATATACCACCAACTCCAGTAGCAGCACCTTGATATGGTTCAATAAATGAAGGATGATTGTGACTTTCAATTTTAAATACTAAAGCATCATTATCATCGATATCTACTACACCAGCATTTTCACCAGGCCCTTGAATAACTCTTTTATTTTTGGTTGGTAAAGTTTTTAGGTATTTTTTAGAAGATTTATATGAACAATGTTCACTCCACATTGCAGAAAAGATACCTAGCTCTAAAAGGTTTGGTTCTTTTCCAATTAAATTAATTATTTTTTTATATTCTTCTGAGTTAATACCATGTTTGTGGATTACAGCCTCTGTGATTTTCATTTAGATTTTAATAAGCTTTCGAACATTATTGAACCATCTATTCCAGATAAAAGTGGATCTATCAACCTTTCAGGATGAGGCATTATACCTAAAATATTTTTTTTTCTATTTAACAAACCAGCAATATTATTTGAAGAACCATTTGGATTAGAAGTAATGTTTATATTGCCTTTTTCATCACAATATTTAAGTGCTATTAAATTATTGTCTTCAAGTTCTTGCAAAGTTTTTAAACTTGCAAAATAATTTCCCTCATTGTGAGCTATATGCAATTCAATAATATTCTTTTTTTTATAATTAGAACAAAATTGATTGTCAGTATTAATTACTTTTAGAAAAACATTTTTTGATAAGAATTTAAGATTTTTATTTCTTAATAAAACACCTGGAAGCAAACCCATTTCAATTAAAATCTGAAATCCATTACATATACCTAGCACTAGTCCACCTTTATTAGCGTGTCTAATGACATCATTAATAATAGGTGATTTACTTGCGATACAACCAGTTCTTAAATAATCACCATAAGAAAAACCACCAGGTAGAACGACTAAATCAGATTTTGGTAAGCTTGTTTCATTGTGCCACACCATTCGATTTTTTATTTGAAACTTTTCAAGTGCTACAGCAACGTCTCTATCGCAATTTGAACCAGGAAAAACAATTACTGACGATTTCATTATTTCAAATTAATCGTATAATCCTCTATAACGGTGTTTGTTAGTAATTTTTTACAAATTTCCTCGGCAATTTTTTTTGCTTTTTCTTTATCTGTTTCTTTCAACTCAATATCAAAATATTTTCCTTGTCTAACACTAACAATATTTTTGTATCCCATATTTTTCAATGTTTGGTCTACAACTTTTCCTTGTGGATCAAGTACTTCTTTTTTCAAAGTGACTGTTGCAGATATTTTCAATTTATTATTTCTTTATATTAACTGCTTTTGGTTTTCCGAATTTGACTTCGCTGATGTTGCTTTCTTCATGAATTATTCCAAGTCTTCTTGCAACTTCTTGGTATGCTTGAATAATATTTCCTAAATCCTTTCTAAATCTATCTTTATCCAATTTTTTTTCACTAACAACGTCCCAAAGTCTACAAGTGTCAGGGCTTATTTCGTCAGCTAATAAAATTTCAGTTTTTCCATCAATATTTGCAGTTCCAAATTCTAATTTAAAATCAACAAGTTTAATTCCAACACCTCTAAACATGCCTTGCATGAAATCATTTATTCTAAAACAATAATCATTAATCAAATCTAACTGAGTAGCATGTGGAACCCAGTTAAATTCCAAAATATGTTCTCTAGCAACAAGAGGATCTCCCAACTCATCATTTTTATAACTGTATTCAATTAATGGTTTTGATAAGATTGTTCCATCTGGAATACCTAATCTTTTTGTTAAAGATCCGGTCGCTACATTCCTGACAATAAACTCAACAGGGTATATGGTCACGAGTCTTACTAATTGTTCTCTCATATTTAATCTTTTGATTAAGTGAGTTTTTATTCCAATTTGATTTAGATTATTTAAAATATGTTCTGAGATTCTATTATTTAATACTCCTTTACCTTCAACGATAGTTTTTTTCTGATTATTAAAGGCAGTGGCATCATCTTTGAAATGTTGTATTGCTGTTCCTTTTTCAGGTCCCTCATAAAGAATTTTTGCTTTTCCTTCATAAAGCTTTTTTCCTTTGTTCATTTTTTTCTAAAAACCCTATTAAAAATTATATTTATTTTCTTTGTATGATAATTGAGATCAAACATTTTCTCTAAATCTTTATTAGAAATTTTTTTATTAATCAATGAGTCATTCATTAAACTTTTGTAAAATGATATATTTTTTTTGTGTGAATTTTGTGCATTTTTTTGAACTATACTGTAGGCTTTTTCTCTTGAAAAACCATGTTTTGTTAATTCCAGCATAACTCTTTGTGAAAATATTAAACCATTGGACATATTAAGATTTTTAAGCATTTTTTTGGGATAAACGATCATATTTTTTAAAATATTTTTTAATCTATCAAGAGCAAAATCTAGCGTAATAGTAGAATCGGGACCAATGTTTCGCTCAACACTAGAATGAGAAATATCTCTTTCATGCCAAAGAGAAATATTTTCAAGAGCTGGCACAACATAGCTCCTAACCATTCGCGCTAATCCAGTTAAGTTTTCACTTAATATTGGATTTTCTTATTTCCGTAGCGATTCTTTCAATTGATCCAGCAATTATGGCTAAAGTCGAAAAATAATAGGCGTGTCTATCTCTAGGTATAATTTGTGTAGATATTGGTTCAACTTTCAAATTAAATTTTTTTGCCACATAAGCCTCAATTCTAGGATCGATATTAGCAAAAGTTCCTACAGCTCCTGAGATAGCGCATGTAGAAATTTCATTAGTAGCATTTTTAAGTCTTTTTTTATTACGTTTAAATTCTTCATAAAAACTTGCCAATTTTAAACCAAAAGTAGTTGGTTCAGCATGAATGCCATGACTTCTTCCTACGCAGATTGTATTTTTATATTTAAGTGACTTATTTTTTAATACTTTTAAAATTTCATCTATATCATTATTAATTATTTTGCTTGCTTGTATTAATTGAATATTAAAGCATGTGTCTAATATGTCAGATGAAGTCATTCCTTTGTGTAAAAATTTTCCTTCTACTCCTACCCTCTCGGTAATAGAGGTTAAAAAAGCAATCACATCATGATGAACTTTCTTTTCAATTTTATGTATTCTATCAACATTAATTTTTGCTTTTCTTTTTGTTTTTGAAGATACACCCTTAGGAATTATTTTAAGCTTTTCCATTGCCTGAGCTGCGGCTATTTCAATATTTAGCCATATTTGATATTTATTTTCTTCACTCCATATTTTTTTAATTTCTTTTCTTGAATATCTTTCAATCATGTTTAATAAGGTGGTTTTTCGTATTTTTTTTTTGATTTTGTAAAAATTTCACAACCATTTTCTTTTACACCTACAGTATGTTCAAATTGTGCTGATAAAGATTTATCTCTAGTAACAGCAGTCCAACCATCTCTAAGTAATTTGGTATCATATAAGCCTTCATTTATCATTGGTTCTACAGTAAAAATCATTCCAGTATTTAATTTAATTCCTTCACCCTTTTTGCCATAGTGTAATACGTTAGGAGACTCATGAAAAATTTTTCCTATACCATGTCCACAAAAATCTCTTACTACGGAAAATCCTTTTTTTTCAACATGCTTCTGAATAGTTTCCCCAATATCTCCTAAATGTATTCCGTCTTTAATTATTGAAATAGCCTTCATCATAGAATCGTAAGTCGCTGAAACTAAATTTTTACTTTTTACAGAAACTTCTCCGACAAAAAACATTCTACTGGTATCTCCGTGCCAGCCATTAATAATTGATGTAACATCAATATTAATTATATCTCCTTCTCTTAAATATTTATCAGATGGAATACCATGACACACAACATGATTAACAGAAGTACAACAAGATTTTGGGAAACCTCTATAAAAAAGTGGAGCTGAATAACCTCCGTTGTCTTTTATAAATTCATAACAAATTTTGTCTAGCAGCTAAGTTACCCGCAATTTTTGTTTGTTCAAAAGAATCTTTGTAATTATTATTCATAATTAATTCGATTATTAAGTTTTATCTCTTCAGCACTTAATTTACAATCGTAACAAAGAATTTTTACCCCATCCTTCAAAGCTTTATCAAAAGCAATTTTATACTCTTCATCAATATCTTTAGCAATTCTAAAAGATTCGCAGTCTTCCCTTTGTATTAAATACAAAATATAAGTTTTAAAACCTCTTTGTTTAGCAATAATTAGTTCATTTAAATGTTTTGTTCCTCGAGAAGTTATTGCATCCGGAAATTCAGCAATTTTGTCTTTCCTTGATAGAGTAACGTTTTTTACTTCAAGAAAACATTTTTCTTTATTATTAGAAATTAGAAAATCGAATCTAGTTTTATCTGAAAATTTGACTTCAGTTTTAATATTATTAAACTTAACCAATTTTTTAATTCTTTTTTGACTTAATGCCTCTAAGACTATTTTATTAGTTAGTAAAGTATTTATTCCCACCATTTTTTTTTCTTCCTCAATTATCTCAAGGGTATATTTTAATTTTCTATTTGGATTATCTGATCGAGAAAACCAGATTTTATTACCTTTTTTCAATAATCCCATCATTGAACCTGAGTTTGGGCAATGCGCAGTAATAATTTTATTTTTGTAATTTATATCAACAAAAAATCTTTTATATCTTTTGATTAAACTTCCTTGTAATAATCTCTCTTTAAATTCCATTAGATATCAATATTATTAGAATATGAAAAAAGCCAACAAAAAAGCAAACGCAGCAATTATCGTTATTGGTAATGAAATTCTATCTGGAAGAACACAAGATGTAAATGTTGTGCATTTATCTAATTGGCTCAATGAACTTGGCGTTAAGGTTGAAGAGGTGAGAGTAATACCGGATCTAGAAAATTCTATAGTAAATACTATTAACGATGTAAGAAAAAAATATAAATATGTTTTTACTACTGGAGGAATAGGACCTACGCACGATGATATTACGTCTCGATCAGTATCCAAGGCATTTGATTTGTCTTATGGATATCATAAAGAAGCTTATGAATTATTAGAAAAATATTATAAACCAGGAAAATTTAATGTAGGTCGTAAAAAAATGGCAAAGTTGCCAGATAAGGCTCTATTAATTTATAATCCCTCAAGTGCAGCCCCAGGATTTATAGTCGATAATGTTTATTGTTTACCTGGAGTTCCCTCGATACTTAAATCTATGCTTGGAGGATTAAATAATAAAATTATAGGTGGAAAAAAGATTTTAAGCTCAACCATAAGCTTGAAGACCGTTGAAAGTGAGATTGCAAAATCATTGGGAAAAGTTCAAAATAAATTTAGGAGTACTGAGATTGGAAGTTATCCTTTTTTCAAACATGGAAAAATTGGAGTTTCTATTGTTATACGATCTACAGAAAAAAAATTGATTGAAGATTGTAAAAGAGAGATCCAAAATTTTACTAAAAAAAAAAAAATTAAAATTATAGGAATAAAATAACTAACATGTTCTATTTTGCCTATGGGAGCAATTTAAACCACAAACAAATGAAGAAAAGATGTAAAGATTCATGTTTTATAAAAAAAATTACTCTCAAAAATTATGTCTTAACATTTAGAAGTAAATATGGTGCTGCTGATATAGAAAAAAAAATGGGTAAGAAGGTTTATGGCGCATTGTACAATATTTCAAAATTGGACGAGAGAAGACTAGATATTTATGAGGATTATCCTACTCTGTATACAAAAATGTATTTTAAAAATAATAACAAATTAATAATGACTTATTTAATGAAAAAAAAAACAAAGAGAAGTCCACCAACATCTCGCTATCTTGACACAATCAAACAGGGTTATATTGATTGTAGAATCAATAAGAAAAGTTTAAATGCTGCTTTGCTGCTTGTAAAACATCTTCGACGGAAATAGCCAATATATTTTTAGTATTATAAAGTTTTTTACTGTCTAAAATTATTGATTTTTTATATTCCGGTGCAAATTTTTCAGAATCTGTTGGTCCAAACAAAGAAATCATTGGAATCTTAGCCAATGAAAGCATATGCATTATGCCGTTGTCAATTGTAATAGCGAAATTTAACCTTTTAGCTAGACATGTTACTAAGGCAGGAGAATTAAAATTTGATTCATGTTCTGGAAATAATGCATTTGGAATTAGTTCTGCAATTTTATTTTTAAGTTCTTTATCTTCTTTTTTAATAAAAAAAACAGGTGTTTTATTAGCCTGTACAATTTTACTAGATATTTTAACAAAATTATTTAAAGACCATTCTTTTTTCCTATAAATATTACCCTGTGTTATTGAAAACCCGACGTAATTATTCTTTGGTAATAATTTTTGAGATTCGATAAATAATTTTTTATCGATTTTATTTATATTAAATTCATTTAACTTATATTCTTTTTTGAAAGCAAAATTTATTGCTTTTAAGATTGTGTTATTAATCTTTTTTTCTTTTTTAATATCTATATTTGGTTTTGAAAATTTAAAATTAAAACATGGTGAAATAAAAGATTTATGGGGTATCATTTTTAAAATCAGAGAATTTCTAATTTTAGATTGAAGATCTATTATTAAGTCGAAGGATTTAACTTTATGACTTTTAATTCTTTTATTAACAATTAACGCATGCCACCATCTAAAACCAAAGTACTTAATGTCTAAATTTAATGAAATAATCTTGCTGTTAAAATCTTTTAGTGTAGAATTAAAATGATTTTCATGCGACGAAAGATAATGAAATTCTGCATTTTTTAATTCAGATTTTAATGTATCTATTAAAGGTAAAAGTTGTATAGCGTCACCAATGCCACCGCCAGAATTATATAAAAGTACTCTATTAATCATTCTAAAATTGTACAAATAATTGATTTATTAGATTAATGTTATAAATTAAAAAAGATCTTTTTTAAAGAAATGCCCTCGTGGTGAAATTGGTAGACACAAAGGACTTAAAAGCCGAAGGATTCACTAATAGCATAGTATCTGAT
>LUMJ01000626.1_pt1 | contig 12140 bp, 16 predicted proteins | sample 729631 | NCBI WGS metagenome assembly LUMJ01 (sample SAMN03860266, study PRJNA289734) | marine metagenome | biome: seawater column; feature: ocean; material: water; isolation source: Red Sea water column Station 22 - depth 500m | place: Saudi Arabia: Red Sea | collected 2011-10-15 | depth 500 m | reverse complement strand
CATGGTCGACAAGGTTGTTGGCTCTGGGGCATCAGTCGTCTTTTGCCAGAAAGGAATTGATGATATGTCTCAGCATTATTTATCAAAGGCTGGCATACTTGCCGTTAGGAGAGTAAAGGAAAGTGATTTAACAAAACTTGCAAAAGCCACTGGCGGAAGGATTGTAACAAATCTTGATGATTTATCAGAAAAGGATTTGGGTACTGCTGATTTAGTTCAAGAAAGAAAAATTGAAGAGGATAGATGGGTCTTTGTTGAGGGATGTAAACATCCAAAGTCCGTGACTATTTTACTGAGAGCAAGCTCACAGAGAGTTGTAGATGAAGCTGAAAGATCAATCCATGATGCTATCATGGTAGTCAAAGACGTTATGGAATTACCGTTAATCGTAGCCGGTGGCGGGGCACCTGAAACATTCGCCGCAACAAAAATTAGAAGCTGGGCAAAATCACTGGAAGGCCGTGAACAGCTTGCAGCAGAAAAGTTTGCAGAGGCTTTAGAATCCATTCCACTATCACTTAGCGAAAATGCGGGAATGGATCCAATTGATACACTTGCCTCACTTCGTTCAAGACAGCTAAGTGGTGAAAAATGGACAGGAATCGACGTAAGGAAAGGAAAAGTAGTGGACATAAAATCAAGCGATGTTGTTGAGCCTCTGTCAGTTAAAACACAAATTATTTCAGCTGCTGCAGAAGCGGCATGTATGATTTTACGTATTGATGATGTTATTGCAACTGCAAAATCCGCAGGTCCACCACCTGGAGCAGAAGGCGGAATGCCACCTGGAATGGGTGGTATGGGCGGAATGATGTAAATCCCGTAAATTTTATGTTTTTAAAAGTAACAAGATGGAGTATGACAGGAGAACGCCCAAACAAAAGATTTGGTACTGATTGGAGTGATATGAAATGACTAAATGGGCACGTATGAGAAAACGAAAGGAAAGGAAAAGGGCTGAGGCACTCGGATCTAGAAATAATGGAAAAGAAACAAAACTAACACAACCCGAAAAGATTTCTGAGAGGATTCAGCATTCTCAAGAAATTGAAAAACCTGAGTACAGTAAAACTTCCAAACCAAAAACAATTCTCGCCCAAATTCCTAGATACGTTTACCTGTTTGGATTTTTCGTGTTACTTTCTGGTATTTTTTCTCCGCTAATAACACCCAACATGTCTTTTGATCTTATTATCGGAGGCACCGCAACGTTGTTTCTTGGTCTAACCGGTGGCATACTATTATTCAAAGCTACAACATCAGACAACAGACAAGGAATTTTTATCGCTGTTGGTCTTGCATTAATTGGTATTTCTCTAGCATTGATTTTCCAACTACAAGGTACCAGCGCACTAATCTATTGATTTAGACATCAAAATATAGATAAAACTCGTGGGGATGAGGCCTGATTGAAATCTCGCGCTGATCTTTCCTCTCTAATTCAATAATTCTGTCAATTACAGGATCTGTAAAAATCGGGTTTAGAAAACTTCTATCGCTTTCAAGTTCGTCTAAAGCTACACCCAAGTTGGCAGGTAAAACACCAATACCCCTCTTTCTCCTCTCCGCTTTAGACATTTTGTAAATGTCTTCATGAATTGGATCCCCAGGATCTGTTTTCTTTTTTATCCCATCAAGACCTGCAGACAGAACCGCAGAAAATACAAGGTATGGGTTAGACGACGGATCGGGAACTCTATATTCCAACCTTTTCAGACGAGAATATTTTTCTCCTTTAAAGTGACCTGGAATTCTTATCGTTGCGGATCTGTTGGCGGTACTCCACGCAATGTAAACTGGAGCCTCATATCCTGGCACGAGTCTGTGGTATGAGTTAGTTGTTGGATTTGTAATCGCAGTCAATGCCTTAGCATGAGCCATTACTCCACCACAAAAGTAGCGACCTATTTGACTCAATTCAATTTGGTCATCTTTGTCAAAGAAGGCATTTTTTCCAGACTTCCAAAGGCTGACATTAGTATGCATTCCTGAACCTGAATCCATGGAGATAGGCTTGGGCATCATAGTGGCAATCTTTTTGTGTTGCTTTGCTATGTTTCGTACAACATACTTGTAAGATTGAGCACTGTCTGCAGCATTCGTCATTTTATCATAGATGATATCAATCTCACACTGTCCTGCGGTAGCTACCTCATGATGATGGTTATCACACAAAATCCCAAAACTATCGTTCAGCACCTCTACGCAGTCATTTCTGTATGCAGTTAACGTGTCTGAAGGTGTGCTGGGGTAGTAGCCTTCTTGCAATCCCATTGGATATCCAGTACCTTCTTGGCTCCAAGGGGCTTCGTTGGATTCAATTGAGTATGACTGACCTTTGTATGGAGTTAGCACATCCCAATGAATTTTATCAAAAACAAAGAATTCTACTTCTGGTCCCCAAAAACTATCATCAAATCCCTGCGTCTTCAAATACTCCTCAGCCTTTTGGCATATGCCCCTAGGGTCAGTATCCAACCTTCCCCTACCAGCCCCCCAGTAGATATCACAAAGCATCCTCGCAGATTTTTTTTCTGTCATCCATGGAATTATTGCAAATGAATTAGGATCTGGCTTTAGTATAAGATCAGAGTCATCAATACGGGTAAATCCTACAATGGAAGAACCGTCAAGTTTTGGAAGCCCGTCTTCCATTTGGTCAGGCGTAAATGTGTTAGCCGAAATTGTAGTATGATGAAAACGCCCAGGCAAGCTGGTAAATTGTAGATCGACAAATTTTATTTCTTCCTGCTTAATTTTAGCAAAGACGTCTTCAGCAGAATATTCTAATCTGGTTGGCTTACCACCAATGACTTTATATGGCAACTTCTTTTCTTCAACAGAACAAAAATAACCCCGTGATTTAAGGATTATTAGATGTGTTTCAATGTCAGGACAAAATAAAATAAACGCAAACTATCTTCATTCACTTATCTTACTGGAATCTGAAACTGATACAATACAAGAAATTGATTCCAATCTTTACAACTCAATTTCAGAATTAATTAAAAGCTTGAAAAGTGGGGAATATGATAGTACTGGGGCAAAAATAAATCAATCCATGATAAATATGATAACTGACATAACATCGGCGCTTCTAAAATTAAGGCTAGAAAAGGCCATCTTGGAAAATTCGAACCAAACTGGTTTACTTGATGAGGAAAAATACATCCTTGATTCTAAGAAAGAAATGTCGGAAAGAAGGCAAACAATCCTATCTGGAATCTTAAACGGAAAACCACATAATTTAGATGGTTAATAAAAAATAGGTATCTGTAATGTCGCATCCAGGCTCAGTTGATATCATTGATTTTGTTTTATTGACAATTTATCCAGTAGCTGCACTATTTTTCATTGAAATGTTAAGTAGAATTATTGGTAGAACAACCAAACATATTCCTCCATGGCTCAAACTATCAATCCAGGGTATAACCATGGTTGGGTTTGCCGTGACTTATACTGTTTTTTTACCATTTTTCATAAATCAAGAGACCAATACTGTTGAACCGCACACTATCACTGCATTTTGTCTACTTGCACTTGCAGTTGCATTATTTTACCAAGCAAGACGCGCAAAAATCAATCCAGAAAAGTCCATTTACTAATTATCAGCCAAATCTACCTAGCATCCTTCGAAACTTGTTCTTTTTTCCCGTTCCACCATCACGAACGATTTTTCTTTTTTCACCAAATCTTTTTGCTCTAAGCTGAGTAAGCTTCACGCACCGGTGGTCTTCTGGCAATCTATGTTCGGAACAAAATGGATCCTTACAGTAATTACACTCAAAAGGCATGTCTGTCATATTTCCACAATAGGCACACTTTGCTTCCAACATGATTGGGGTTTTGGTTTTTTCCTAATAAATTAGCTATTATATTTAAAAATTTGAGTGCCCAAGAAATTCATATTTTGTAGAAACAGAGATAAAACAAAGACCTGAAAATTTTTTATGAGTTTTATAATTTGGATGACTGGGTTGCCCTGTTCTGGTAAAACTACACTAGCTAAGAAGTTATCGGAACATATCTCCAATCTCGCAATACTAGATGGAGACGAAATGAGAGAGTTATTATCTCCAAACGAAGATTTTTCAAGAAATGGTATTATTGGCCACAACAAGAAAGTTGCTAATATAGCTAAATTACTTTTGGACCATAATGTACCTGTGTGTGTTTCAAAAATCAGCCCATTTGTTGAAAACAGGGAAGATGCCCGTAAGGTTTTATCAAATTATAGTTTTCTTGAGGTTTACGTTAAATGTTCTATTGATTCATGTGAAAAAAGAGATGTAAGAGGAATGTACAAGAAAGCACGTAATGGTGAAATCAGCGATTTTATAGGAATCCATGTTACTTACGAGCCACCAACTAAACCCGAATTAATTATTGATACTGAAAATTCCACAATTGATCAGACTGTACAAAAAATACTAGATTACCTAGACAAAAATAAATTAATTGAAAATACAAAATAACCCTAAGACGTTTTGATCATATTAATTAAATAGACAAAAAATTGATGTGTTGATATTACAATGCTAATTGTTTCACAAAATCTAACAAATTATGAGATAGATATACCAGAGGACGCAATTTTCAGGGTAAATCTTGCTTGGATCAATGATTTAAAAGAATTGAAAGTTATTTTGGAAAAACATAGAACACGCAAAATCTTTCTAGACTTGCCCACAAATAGGACCAAGCCCCCAAACAACAAATATGATATTGCCGAACTCATTCCAATCATAAAATCTAACCAAAACATCAAATATTTCGCAATCTCAAATATCAACTCTTTAGACGATCTAGAAATGTACATCAGCCTTGTTCCTAAGCATGTAACTCTTATTCCAAAAATTGAGAGCGTAGAAGGAGTTTCAAACATAAAACAAATTACAGATGCATTAGGAGATACCAAGATTATAATGTTTGATCATGATGATTTGTATTCATCAATCATTAAATCGAAACAACCAATTTCAAAATTCTTAGAATGTTTTAACAGGCTGGCGGAACATTGTAATGAACAGAATGTTGTCTTACTACGAACTATCGGTGTAGTTTTTGGTGATCAAGAGAAAAAAATAACAGATTATATTGGATAAAAAATTCAAAAACAAAACGTTGATGAAATACAGAAAATTAATTCCTTTAATCGCAGTATTACTAACACTTCACCAACTCTTTGTTTTAGATGCATACGCATACATTGATCCAGTTACTGGGAGTACATTGCTTACCCTGCTTGCTGGTGCGATTGCAGCAGGCGCAATGACTTTGAAATATTATTGGTTTAGAATAAAAACAAAAATTTCTGGGGATCCTTCTGAGGGAAATCAGGAGGAGACAGCTGATAAATCTGATTTAGGATCTGGTTTTATCTCAGAATGGGCCGAATTAAAAAAAATCAATGGATTAAACCAGGACCAACGTTCAATCATATTTTATGCTGAAAATAAAGCGTCAATGAATCATTTCCAGTTATTGATTCACGAATTAACTGAAAAAATGAATTTGCAAATCTGCTACGTTACATCAGTTAAGAATGATCCAATATTATCCACCAAAAATCAAAAAATTCAGCCATTTTATATCGGCGACGGAACAGCGCGGACAAAATTCTTTTCTTCATTAAAAGCAAAAATTTTAGTTACAGATATGCCAGATTTGGATAATCTCCATATCAAAAGATCTGAGGAATATCCTGTTCATTACATTTACCTGTTTCATTCAATGTATAGCGTTCATTCGTATCTAAGAAAGGGTGCAGTAGATAACTATGACACAATTTTTTGTGTAGGTCCTCATCAAACCAAAGAGATTCGAGAGACAGAAAAGGTATATGGATTAAAAACAAAAAAATTAATCAGTTATGGATATGGCAGGTTAGATACATTATTACAAAATAAGGTAAATTCTCATGCAACAAACTCTAACTCTAAGAATACTATTATAATCGCACCATCATACGGTGACAACAATCTTCTTGAGAAGTGTGGGATTAAACTAATTGACGTTCTGTTAAAATCAGATTTCAGAGTTATGGTAAGACCACATCTAAGAACACTAAGAGATTCTACAGAATTGATTGATTCAATAACAAAAAAATTTGGGAAAAACCCAGATTTTATGCTAGAGACAGGCGTAATCAAATTCGATTCATTAAACAACTCTCTATGTATGATCTCAGATTGGTCAGGCATTTCATTAGAGTATGCATTTACTTTTGAACGCCCTGTTATTTTTATCGATGTTCCAAAAAAGATCTTAAATCCAAATTGGGGCGATATTGCTCTAGAACCCATTGAAACATCCATTAGAGATAAAATCGGTCATGTCGTTTCACCAAATAATTTGGAAGAAATTCTAGAGCTTGTTAGAATTTTAGACAAAAATACTAAGAATATTAGCGAATTAATCAAAGAGATACGCGAAAAAACAGTGTATAATATTGGGGAATCAGCAAAAATTGGTGCTGAATACATTAAGCAATTATGTAACAGCCCTCAAAACTCCAAAAACTCTATGTAGATCTTACCAAGTCTGTAACATCTTTGAAATCATAAGATCCATCTCTTGAAAAGAATATTCTATCCTCTAAAATTTCAAAATCAGTTTCAAAATAATAATTAAATAACACACGAAATACATTAACCGAAGTCATGCCTTCATAGAAAATATCGGTCTCGTTGGATGGTAAGTAAATAAACATAATATTATTCATCCTCTCTTTGATCATTTCATCGGTAGGACTATCCCACTTTTCTAAAGTTCCATCAAAAAGAAATGCGGAACCATGATCAGAGCTAATTATTATTACTGGTGGATTTTCTGAGTTCAACAGTTGATCTACCACTTGCATCATTTTGTTATTAAGAAATTTAAGCTGTTCCAAATGCGCAGCTCTATTATTATTATCCTTAATCTCTAGACTCAAATCAAGGCTATCCACCGAACGAATTTCACCATTTGCGCCAAAGATAAACGGAGGATGAGGCAACATCATATGTGCAAAGACAAAAACTGGTTCGTCAGAACGATTTTGCACTTTTGGTAATTCATCAAACACACAAAGCTTTAATTCAATATGACTTGATTCAAATATTTTTACGTAGAATGGATTAAGTGCACTTGCCTTAACTAACATAACTAGAAAATTTGAATTAAACAGCTGATTATCTCCACATAATTTTAATTCTGCAGCTTTGATATCCCTGGTCATGCCCCATCCTGAATCAAAATTAGCGATCGTATAGCCTTTTGATTTTAAAAAATTCATTACTTTATTGTTATCAGCAATTTCATACGGTATAGTTTGATCTCGCGAGTCTCCAACCTGCTCTGTTAAATAATTAAGATATTTCATATTTAGAGAAGACGGTATCGATACGAATGATTGCGCATAATTGGAATAACTTTCTTTTTGTACAAAGAAACCACGCTCTGATAAATAATTAATAAATTTACTATTATCATAATCACTTGTAGTTTTAAGACTGTCAGATCCCGGATAAGCATCTAAAATTATATAGAAAATATCTGGCAGTTCTTTTTCATTTGTAATATATTCTAATCCCATAGCAGGATCATCTTCAAAATTTGCTGAAAAGCTATTTTCCAGATTATACGCCCCAATATTTACTAAAGTTATTATTACTATAGTTAACGAGCCCACATTTGTAATTGTGTTCGCAACATTCAGCTTCTTTTTGGTTTTGATCAAATAGAATATTCCTACAGTAAAAACAGCAAGAAAGGGAATAGCAAGATATCTGTGTTTTCCTACATCAAAGTCGTTAATTGTTAAATCATCTATGGTGAGATATGCATATCCATAAGAAAAACAAAGAACTAGAATAAGCGAAGTAATTAATGCAGATTTTATATCATCTTTTAAAATAAGTTTCAGTCCAATCCAAATTGGGATAGTTATACCAACCGTAATGGCTAAAGGCAGAAGTGTTTCAGAAAATGATACAAAATACATGTTGTTAAAATACAACATTATCACAGGAAAAATTGCAAAAAGAATTGGATGAATAATAATTTTAGATTTCATGCTAGTATCGGCAAATCAAGTTTAAAAAAATACTATAGTTTAACTTTGTGTAGTTTTTGTAAGACTGAGAGGAATTTCTAGTTATTGCAAACTGGATGATTTTTGCAGTTCAAATTCACAGTGTTTAATATAGCCCCTTCAAGCACCGCACCGTTCAAGTCAGCATATTCAAAAATCTAAACGAAAACATATTTACCATGTTTACTGGAAATTTCATAGTTTTATGACAATAAAAGAGAAAGTTGCTATTATTACAGGAGCAAGCAGTGGTATTGGCTATGCTACCGCGTTAGCGCTATCCAAGGCTGGGGCAAAGGTAGCAATAGGCGCCAGACGAACTGATAAACTGGAGCAACTAGAAAATGAAATTAAGAAGAATGGTGGAGAAGTATTAGCACAAAAGCTTGATGTTACAAAAAAAGATGATTGTGATGCCATTGTTGATCAGACAATAAAAAAATGGGGAACAGTTGATATTTTAGTAAATAATGCAGGATTGATGCCACTTAGTTTTATAAAAAATCTAAAAGTTGATGAATGGGAACAGATGATTAATGTGAATATCAAAGGGGTGCTTTTTTGTACTGCCGCAGTAATCCCACATTTGAAAGAAAAAAAATCAGGTCACATAGTTAACATTTCATCAGTAGCTGGTAGGCTTGTATTTCCTTCTGGAAGCGTATATTGTGCAACAAAACATGCAGTTACTGCTTTTAGCGAGGGCTTAAGGCAAGAGTTTAGTGCACGTTCAAACATTAGGGTGACATGCATTGAGCCTGGTGTGGTTGAAACGGAACTGCTAAACACAATCACTGATGAATCGTTACAAAGTTTTATCGAGACGTCAAAAAAAACACCTAAAACAGGGATCGTGGTCTAGCTTGGTATGATACTAGCCTGGGGGGCTAGTGGTCGCAGGTTCAAATCCTGCCGGTCCCATTATAATTTCAAAACAGATAGCAAGTTCTCAAAACTATCCCTAGTCTCTTCTTGCTTGTATCTACGTAGCACAGTAATCATTTTTTGTTTTTTAGGAATTCTATATACCTGACTTATAGTTTTTGAAATACCAGATCCTATGCAAAGCGCTTGAGTTGCAGATGTAACATTTGAAACTTTTCTATTCATACTAGAACTTTCAAAATCAATAATAGTGATTCTCTTACCAATAATCACATGTTTTGATAAGTTACTTAACTCTCCATGATCCAAACCTATTCTGTCAAGTCTGTAACAATCTTCTAGAATTTTTTTAATTATTGTTTTGAGTCGTGAGAAACCTCCTTTCTTCTTTAAATCAACAACCCAATCACCGATTTTTTCACCATCTAGATATTCCATCACAAGGAAATTTTTACTAAACGTTACAAGTTTTGGTCCAATCTTATACTCATTTATTATTTTAAGTAACTCCGCTTCTTTTTTCAAATTTTTTCTAGGAGAATCATTTCGTCTGATTTTTACAGCTACTTTTTTCCTTCCTATTTTACCTAAAACTACGATTCCAACGTATCCTTTGCCTAATATGCTGATGGTGCCAATTTCCAACTTACCTTGAAACGAAATACTCTCTACACCAAGAGCCATTAATTCTTTTATTCGTGATTTTATCTGCACCTTGGTTCCCTTTGGATAAACCCAAATGTTCGAATAGGGCGGTTCGGTTATTTCACTAATTTTAATGAAGTATTGTTTCATCTGTCACGGCAATGTTTGTAATTGCCTCTTTAATGGATTTTGTTGATACTTTGCTTCCTCATTAATCCACATAAGCTGGCTTTTTTTTAGGTTTGCCGCAATGAATTTTTCACAATGTTCTTTACTAGATATTTCCGGACCGCTTCTAACTAAACTTTTTTCAATTTTTTTTGCATGCAATAAAAATATCAATGCCGCGTTTTCCTTCTCATCCTTTGCTGACGAATTTCTTAAAACAGTAAATCCACCCAGCTCTAACTGAGTTTTTAGTGCATTTGACGCACGTTTTATTTGGCCCCAAATGACATCATCGCTTCTACCCTTAAACTTGAATTGCACTACAACGATTTTATCATTATTTTTCATAATACGCTTAGGAACAGGTTTTTTAAAAAATTTCTTAGAGGGTTTTTTCAAAAACACTCTGCTAGCTAAAACAAACTTCCCTAAATTATCCATTGAAATTGCAGTTCCAAGATTTCTATTGGTATCAACTGGATCAATGATCACAATAGGCGAATCAAATTTTTTTGTAGATTTCCCAATAATTTGTCCTTTCTTTAACTCTGAGATTTTCTTTATTGTTTTTTCAAAGCTACCAAAGTAGGAAATGAGGACCTCTGAGACATAGCCGCTGAAACCCTCTTTTGCTATTTCAGCTCCATAAACATCAATGTGAAGAAAAAACTTCTTGAGAATTCTCACTTCTACCTTCAACGAGTCAGATAATTTTTGTGACATGAATTTTGTATGATAGATGGATCTGTCTGTAGCACTCTGCCATTCTCCCTTGTTTACATCATAACACGGAACAATGTTTATTCTAGTTCCCTCAATAATAGCTTCTACAAACGGATGCTCTGCGTGTCTGGTATATGGCTTGTATTTTTTTAAAGATTGAAAACCTATCTTTGTCCCAACATCTCTAAAATCCTTTTCAGATGTTTTTTTGTTGAATTTAACAAAGATATCAATATCAGCTTTTTCCGGCAGCCATGTGCCTTTAGCATATGAACCACCTAGCTCAAAACCAACCACTTGAGCATATTTCTCTATGCATTGACTTACTAAATCACAAGCTTTTTTGGCAACACGTTGTTTTTTTTCCCGCAATTTTTTTGGCGGCGTGACTTCTTTTCTTGCATAGTTTAAGATCGAATTCATTGCTTTCCTTTCACAACCAATAGATCTGTATAAATTGGACCATTAGGCGTGAGTTCGCTTTTCTTTAATTTAATTTCTGAGACTATTTGCTTCCCAAAATAATATGACGAAAATTTTTCTAATTTGTCTGATATGCCTTCAATCTTGTTTTTTACTCTGAATATGGTCACATGTGGTTTGAATTTTTTGTCTGGACTAAAACCAAGATGTGATAGCTTTGAGCGTATCATTTCTACCAGTTTTTCAAGTTCATCGATGCCATCATTAGTTCCAATCCAAATCACTCGTGGAAAATTTGGCTTGGGAAAAACTCCGATGTTCGCAAAGCTTATCGAAAATGCAGAAAATTCTATACTGTTTAATACATCAGAAATTTTTCTTACCTCTTCCTCCGAAACTTCTCCTAAAAACTGTACAGTGAAATGCATATTATGAAGTTCTACTGGTTTAGCTTTTATGTTTAATTCAGTCTGAATTTTATGAATGGAGTTTAAAACATCTTTACTACTTACTTCAATTGCAACGAACGCTCGCATTATATTTTTTTAGCATTATGTTTTTAATGAATTCCGGTAGCTTCATAGGCTGGAATCAGTAAACAATTTCATCTTGGCAAAGATAATAGTCTGCCTTACAGGCATGCCGGGTTCTGGTAAATCAACCGTCGTATCTGCATTGAAAGCTAGAGGCCTTGAGGCTTTGAATTTAGGTGATGGTGTTCGTGCTGAGGCAAAAAGACGCAATATAGAACCAATTGGAGACAACTTAGGTAAGTTGATGTTAGAATTACGTGAGAAAAATGGACTTGGTGCTATTGCTGAACTACTTACCGAACCAATAAAAAATTCTCAATCTAAAATAATTATTGTTGATGGTGTGAGATCAACTGCAGAGATTGAAGTTTTAAAGAATGTTGGATCTGTTAAACTATTATCAATAGAGACAACAGCTGATACTCGCTACAAGTTTTTGAGCTCCCGTGGACGTTCAGATGATCCCACAACAAGGGAAAAATTTGAAGAGCGTGATAACAGAGAGCTTGGTGTCGGAATTGGCGAATCTATAGCAATTGCAGACGAAACCATTTCTAATAGCAATATTACATTAGACGAACTTACTGAACGAGCATACAGAGTAATTGAAAAATGGATTGACACTTGAGATCCTTAGATGTAGATTGTAAAGTATCCGCTTATTGTACCATAAACGCATCAGAAGA
>LUMJ01000550.1_pt1 | contig 12162 bp, 33 predicted proteins | sample 729631 | NCBI WGS metagenome assembly LUMJ01 (sample SAMN03860266, study PRJNA289734) | marine metagenome | biome: seawater column; feature: ocean; material: water; isolation source: Red Sea water column Station 22 - depth 500m | place: Saudi Arabia: Red Sea | collected 2011-10-15 | depth 500 m | reverse complement strand
TGACAGTCTTTCTTGACAACAAATACACAACAGTCTCAGTAAAGCCCGGAACAGTTAAGTGGCGCAAAGATAATATCATCGCGAGTATGCCAAGTGAGTCTGTATCTTAAATCAGGAGACATGGTAGTCTTTGAGGACACGGGCGAAGTCTGTGTTCTTATTGAACAGTTTGATGTCTGGGCAGAAAACGCAGAAGAAAGGGTGAGGCAAGGTCAAGTTCATCGCCCCACATGGGCGTGGCGTACTTTATGGCATCCGCATAGTGATGGCGAGCGAGGTGGACCGTGGCAAAATAAACTTGAGGTAGGATCTCTCGAAGATAGAAAAAGGTATGGCATTGCAGCCGTCAATCTTTACAACTCGCTGTCACATAATAGAGCAAAACGAAAGGGCGATATTCTTAGAGTATCCGACAGAAGCAAAATCCAAGACAGTGGAAAATAAAAATGAAAGTTGGTGATCTAGTAAGACATATTCGTCACGACACCTTCTTGCCTGAGTTGTCTTGCGGCGTTGTTGTTGGATACGAAAAAGAACTTGACTTATACAAAGTCTTTTGGTATGCTCTTAATCAAATAGAAAGTGATCACGAACTGGAACTGGAGATAATCAGTGCAAGTCAGTGATATCATCGCACTTCCGCAGGGAGTTGATGTAAAAACCTTTCTAGGATTTGTTTTTATATATTCGGTGGCAATCCTTCTTGTCTGTTGGTTAGGTTATGATAATCGGTGATTTAATACGAGATCCTGAAACGGGCGACGTTGGTATTTTGGTTGAGATTGATTATGAATCTCCCGAACGTCGATTTAACCATCTGGGCAATTGCGAACCTTACCGTGTTGTCAATACCGTTGGCTCTACATATTGGTTTGAAGCAGACTACATTGAAAATCATTGCGAGGTAATAAGTAAAAGTTCTTGACTTTTCTTATAATATTTGATATAGTATATATATAACTTAATCGAGAAGAGAAAAATGACGAACGAGCAGAGAGTCGACGAAGCACGGCACACTCTACAGCACTTCAAGTCACTTGGGGATCACGATGATTGCGTGGAAACACTAGCCATCGACCTAGTGACCGACATTCTACACTTGCTTGAACAAGAGGGTTTTGATCATGCCCGCGTACTCAGAACAGCAGAAGGTCACTTTCACGCAGAACGGGAAGAGGTACTATAATGAAAGCTGGAAACCTCGTCAAAACTACGAGAGCAGCAATCGGCATCCCCGTTGGAACGATTGGTCTGATTGTTGAGAAGTTGATTGCCACGCAGGATACGCTCACTGAAGAAAATGGTTTTGAGTTGAAACCACTTGAAATCCTCGTCGTTCAAATGTGCGGCTACCAAAACACTCGCCGCTGGTTGGCGCGAGACTTGGAGGTGCTGTCATGAAAGTCGGTGATTTAGTCGTACAGTCAGGCTGGGAAGCAGACGGCGTGGGTATCATAACCAGAGTATACATCGAAAGGATGCCCACTGACTGTGACGACCGGGTTACAGTCCAGTGGCCCTTGGGCTCGTTGAATATGTATCGGAGCCAGTTGAAGGTTATCAGTGAAAGTCGGTGACTTAGTAAAAGCACCACATCTTATGGACCACGATGGGTCTATGGGCATTGTGATTAGCGTTGAGAGGTTTACAGCCGAGGTTTTGTTCCCTAACGGTTTAAGATGTGTCTACCCTCATTTGTTGGAGACTATAAGTAATGCCTAAAAGAAAAAAGAAAATCACAATGAAAGATACTTTTAAATGGAAAAGAGAATCTACTGGTCATTATGCTTTATGGGGCGAATACGTCGTAGAAGAAAAAGAAATAATGGCGGAGGTCAAAAAAGAAAATAATAAATGGAAGTATTGTCTTTGGACCTGGGGAACAAAAACCCCCGAACCTTTGGCTTACGACTGGGAAACTTGCAAGTCCGCCAAAGAAATAAAAGAAAGAGTCATTGAGTTAGTTTTATCTGGGGAGCCCAAAGCATAATGAAAGTTAAAGACTTGCTAGCTGGGCAACTCTATATGATTGATCCTGCCCCCCGAATCGTGGTCGTTGTGGCAAGGGGCAACTACGCCGATATAGTGAAGGCGCAGGGCAACCCTCGTTGGAACATAGACAAGAGGACTCTCAAGGGCAGACCCGCTCTTTATTGTGGAACAGTCAAAGTAGATTCAACACACTATTCACAAGGATGGTATAAGGCGCACAGCTTTCTTATCAATGGCGAACGCTACACCATTCATGGTAGTTCTGTTAATAACATTTGCCCTTTGACATAAAAAACTTGACATTTGTTTTATTATCTGTTATAGTATAGACACAACACAATCAAGAGAGAGAAAAATGAAAGCTGGTGATTTAGTAAAGTTATATATGCACGCGGGATGTTATCACATTCTGAAGATGTTTCGTAATGAGTTTGGTGGATTGCGATGTAAGATTTTGTGCCTAAGCACGGGCACTGTTAGCGTACATCGCCCTTCACACTTAAAGGTGTTGAGCTAATGAAAGTCGGTGATCTAATAACTTGGACGCAATGTAACGAGCGACAGATTGGTATCGTGGTTGCTTTCCATTCGACCGATCCAGATACGTTCCGATTCTGGAAAGTATACCACAATGGAAAAACAGTAATCAGGCGAGAAGAGTGGGCGAAGGTGATCACATGAAAGTCGGTGATTTAGTTAAGATTATTTATAATGATACGGTAACAGTCATCACAGGTGTCGAGGTTGTGCCCTTCTCCAACGACGTCTGGTATCATCTTCTTGGCGAGAACGTAACATACAGGGTGCAAAAGTTGGAGGTTATCAGTGAAAGTCGGTGATTTAGTGAGGTTCAGACCCGAGCTTCCTTGGGTTAAGGGCGACTATGTTGGAATCCTTGTGGGATTTAAGGCAGATAATATCTGGGCAGATGTTTATTGGCCCAGAGTTGATACCGGTCTGTTGAATGTCTATTTAGCAAAAGAGTTGGAGGTAATCAGTGAAAGTCGGTGATTTAGTTGTTTTGAAGAAAAAATTCCAGATGAACCCTAAGATGTTCGGAGTCGGTATTATCCAAGATGAGAACCCGTATTATTATTTTATCTATTGGACTCGATATGGGAAAGGGACTTATGCAACGCATAAAGACCAAGTGAGGTTAGTAAGTGAAAGTCGGTGATTTAATAACTTGGACGCAAAAGAGCGATACCTCTGCGTTAGATTTTGATAAAGATGGGGTTGAACATTTTTGATATGAGAGCGTTTATAATGATCATTGGCTTGCTCATTGCTGGTTGTACAACCGATGGAGACACGTGGGCTTCGGGTCACGGACCCATTTACGAACCTGATTGTTCTGAGGAGCATCTGATTGTGCCCATACCCCCTATATGGAGCTTGAACGAGTGTTGGGACGAGTGTTGTATGTATTCATATATGGGATGCCAGCAGACTTATTGTTATTGGGTTGGAGATTATGACTGCTACTGGGAGCGAGCAGAAGTTTATTGTTGGTAGCCAAAAAAGTTCTTGACTTTTGTTTTATTATTTGGTATAGTATATACATAACTTAATCGAGAGAGAAAATAATGGGCTATCGTTCTGAAGTAGTCTTAGCAATCAGCAAAGAGATGGTTCCGCACTTTATGGTAACGATGGCTAAGGAGCCAGCAGTTAGAGGACTTGTGTTTGAAGATACAAATACACTTAATCAAGATTATGATGGCGAAGGCGGCTGGTTGATGAACTGGTCAGGCATTAAATGGTATGAGGACTTTCCAGAAGTCGCAGCCATTCAAGCGTTCGTCGAGGACTGTGACAGCGAATGTCTTGAAACTTGGGATGCAGAACTTGGCGAAGAAGACAAGAATGATCCGAACAAAAGAGAATACGCGCACTTTCGCTTCCTTCGCTTAGGTGAAGAGAATGAAGACGTGGAAGTCAAAGGCGAGTTCTGCTACGAAGACATTTGTTTTATGAGGGCGTTGAGCTTCTAATGAAAGTCGGTGATTTAGTAAAGTGTGTTATGGAGCAGTTTGTCGATGAGGCTCACATGCAGTCGGCAGTCGGCATCGTCCTGATAGGCGGTAAATCTGCATCATTGATGGTCTTTGGCAGCAATGACCTTCGGTGGATGAGCCACGAGTGGTTAGAGGTGTTAAGTGAAAATCGGTGATTTAATCCTGTATACTCCAAACGAAGATATTGTCTGTGTTCCAGGGACCGCTGATCGCTCTGATGTTGGCATCGTTTTGAAGCTGACCCCTAGTGGTACAAAAGCCTCCGTGCTTTGGTTAACCGAATCGCTGCCTCTCTATTTTGCCGTTGGATATTTAGAACGATACCCTAGTAACTTTAAGTTGGTGTCAAAATGAAAGTCGGTGATTTAGTTAGGTATCGACAGGGCTCACTCGACAAGGTGGGCATTGTTACAGGACAGAAAGAGGATGGCGATTATTGGGTGCAGTTTGCTGATGGCTGCGCTGCCCCTTGTCGCTGGAGATGTTTGGAGGTCATAAGTGAAAGCCGGTGACTTAGTAAAAGTATTAACCGTGTCGGAGCAACCCCTTGGAATCATTACGGAAGTTACAAGGTATGATATTCAACGGAATGGAGGCAAGAAGTATTATGTTCTCGTCAATGGATTCAGTCATGCTGGTCCTGTGCCGTTCCTTAAACCCCAGTTAGAAGTTATTTCAAAAAGTGCTTGACTTTTGTTTTATTGTTTGCTATAATACATATATGATTTAATCGAGAGTTCGGCATTGCTGGAAGATCACAAAGATAGAATAACGAAGCTCCTCGCGAATCCCAAAGTGGATGCGAGTACCGAGAGTTTCCTTTTTTCTCTCCTCCACAATGTTGAAAGGTGGGGCAAGCTCACTGAGCGGCAGGAAAAAGCACTCAAGTGTATCGAAGATCGGCACACCGACGAGGCTATCACCCGACGAGAAGGGTGGGCTAACGAATGGAACGAAGAGAAGCGTCAAACTGCCTTAATCTGTGCAAGGTATTATGTATTAACGGGAACTTACTTTTACGACCTCGCAACCCGTGTGTTGAATGAGCCAGATTTTGTTCCGAGCGAGAGGCAGTTCAATGCAATGTGCTGCAATAAGTATGCCAAGAAGGTTATCGAGAATACTCAAGGCGAAGCTAAGTATCTCGTTGGATCGTTCGTTGACTTCCGTTCGGGAGCACCACGAGCCGCGCTCCATCTTACGCCCGAAGCTATAAATACGCCCGCTCTTGTTCTGGAAACGGGAGTTAGTGTGGTCACGTCATACGCAAAGGGCGGGAAGAAATATAAAGTGCTTCCAGTGGGATCTGTAAGCCCCATCACAATCGAAGAACGGCACCTTAAAAAGTCGAGAAAAGCAAAAAGTTCTTGACTTTTGTTTTAATATCTGATACTATTATAATATAGAAACTTAGAAAAGAGAGAAAAATCAAATGGCATGGAACGGTACAGTAACTTGCTCCGAATGTTACAACACTGGGCATAATCGAAACGGTTGCCCTCGACGCAAAGAGCGATATGAAGCGGCACTCGCAGTTCCAGAGGAAGATCGCGGTTATAGCGAACGTCGCATCATCCAAGATATGGAGTACAAAAAGCGGCGCAGATCTTCGCGCAAGTGTTCTTACTGTGGTGAGCAGGGACACAACCGGCGAAGCTGCTCGAAACTCAAAGAGCATGTTGGATATGTTGCCAAACAAGAAAAGGCTTTCCGCGCTGCTTTTGTTGAACACCTCAATGAAACTGGACTGAACATTGGCGCACTCGTCGCTACTAGCAGCGACGACAACACACAAGGGTTGCACATTGTAACGTCTATTAACTGGGATGATGTCAGTATCACCACCAGTCATCAGGCATTGCGTCGGTTTATTATTGCAAAACCTGTGCATCTACTTTGTGAATCTCAACGCAATCGTAATCACTTCAATATTGCAGCACCCGATCACTGGAGCGTCGGACCAGCGTGGTCTGAGAAAGAGAATCGCTGGCAAGAGAAACATCATGCAGTAGAGGTTGTTTCGCCTTCCGCGACACCTGCGACTCCCAATAAAGATTGGACTGAGAGCAATAAAGAAATAAAAGAGTTCTTCAAAGATCGCGCATCGTGGCAGTGGCCCACGAAGCCGGGTGACAACTACTATAGTTGTGAGTGGTGGGATCTTGGAGAGAATATCCAAGAAATAAAAGAAACTTCTTGACAAATAAACGTATATCTGTTATAGTATAAGAGTATTTAATAAACAATCATAGCTCAAGAGAGAGAAAAAAATGGCTGTAGATTTCAAAACATTCCTTCAAGTTGTTCCTCACGTTACCGCAATCAAAAAGCCGGTACTTATCCGTGGGCGACACGGTGTAGGCAAGTCCGAGGTTGTTTACCAGTTCGCAGAAAGCATCGGGTTCCCCGTTGTGGAGCGTCGAGCTTCTCAGATGACTGAGGGTGACTTGGTTGGTCTTCCGAAGACTGACGGCAACGTCACTTCCTTCTGTCCTCCCGACTGGTTTAAGACTGCTTGTGAAGAGCCTGTTATCCTCTTCCTTGACGAAGTGGACCGTGCGACCATCGAGGTTCGCCAAGGTATCTTCGAGTTGACCGACTCGCGCAAGCTGAATGGTCATCGTCTGCACCCGCAGACTCTCATCTTCGCCGCTATTAACGGTGGTGAGCATGGGCAGCAATATCAGGTAGGCGAGATGGATCCTGCCGAGCTTGATCGTTGGACCGTATTCGACGTCGAGCCTTCCATTGAAGATTGGCTCGCATGGGCTAATGGTCGTGTTGACAAAATGTCATGGGACTTCATCAACTCCAATCGCGCCCACCTTGAACACAAGGAAGATTTTGAACCTAACAAGGTATATCCGTCCCGTCGTTCTTGGGAGCGTTTGAGCGAGTGTCTTACTGCGGCTAGCCTTCTGGAAGAGGCTTCTCCCGCTTTGTTCAATCTCTCCGCTGCTTTCGTAGGCTTTGAGGCTGCCGTTGCTTTCAACGACTTCGTACAGAACTATGATCGTCAAGTGTCCATCAAAGATATTCTTGTTGATGGCGAGCTTGATAAGGTGAAGGATTTCACTATCAACGAGCACACTGCTTTGGTTGAAAAGATGGAGGCTAACGCCACGTTCAAAGAGGCTTTGCCTGATGAGCAGGTACAGAATCTTGCAGCGTACTTCCTTCAGCTTCCCTCCGAGGTTGCGATGAAGCTATGGACAGTGATGGGACAGCCCGATAACAACCTGACCAACACCATTCGACTGCATCAGTCTAAGGTTGGCGACGTGGTTATCTCTTCCCGCATGGTCGAAATGCTGAAAGCTGACGAGGAATAATAAACAACTTTTTACTTGACAGATAGTTATAAATAGGGTATAATGGGCACATGGATAATCAAGAAAAAGATACAGTAAACGAAGTTATTGATTTTGACCTGAACATTCATGTCGCCCGTTTGCTTATGAATGAGCCGTTCTTTGCGGCTCTTTCTCGTCGAGTGGACAAGCGACAGACTCAGGCTATCCCAACTGCTGCCGTGTTGGTTAATCCCCACACCGCACAGTTTGAGATGCTCTACAATCCGAGCTTTTTTGCTGGTATGAATGACGCAGAGCGTCGTGATATCATCAAGCACGAGTTGTATCATATTATCTTTGAGCATCTAACTGGTCGTCTTCCTGAAGGTGAGAACTCTCGTCTTTGGAACTTTGCGACCGACTTGGCTATCAACTCTCATCTTCCTAACTTGCCTAAAGGCGCGTTGCGTCCCGGCCATGATGATTTTGCTGATATGCCTGCTGGGCAGTCTGCTGAGTGGTATATGGCCGCTCTCAAAAAGAAGATGAAAGACAAGCCCGAGGATGGACCCGGCAAAGGTTCCGGCAAGGGTGAAGGTCAAGGCGACGGTCAAGGCGACGGTCAAGGCGACGGTCAAGGCGAAGGTATGCTTGGCGACAGTGGGCAGTTCGATTCGCACGAACACTGGGGCAAAGCCGACGCTACAACGCAGGAGATTGCAAAGGAGCGACTCAAGGAGTCACTCCGCAAAGCTGCCGAGGAAGCGTCCCGTAGTAACTCTTGGGGCAGTGTCCCGTCTGAAGTTCGGAAGGAGATCATGAAGCGCATTGCTAGCGTGATTGACTGGAAGAAGGTTCTTCGTTACTTTGTGAAGACTTCGCAAAAGGCAAGCAAGTCTACCACAATCAAGCGCATTAACCGTCGCTATCCTTACGTCCATCCCGGTCGCAAGACGAACCGACAAGCTAACATTGCTATCAGCATTGATCAATCTGGATCTGTGGATGACGGTATGCTTTCTGCTTTCTTTGCCGAGCTTAACAAGCTGGCAGATCTCGCAACCTTCACGGTTATTCCTTTTGATTGTACCGTGGCTGAAGACAAAGTATTTGTCTGGAAAAAGGGCGAGAAGCGTAAATGGGAACGTGTGCGATACGGTGGTACTGACTTCAACCCTCCGACTGATTATGTGAATAGCCGAGGGTTCGATGGTCATATCATTTTGACCGACCTTTGCGCGGCGAAGCCTAAGTCTAGCAAGTGCCAGCGCATGTGGATGACCACTGAATATTACGCTCGCAACCCATACTTCACAACGAACGAGCGAGTCATCGCTATCACGGAGGCGGCGGCATGAACGAACGCACAACCCAATGGTATATTGATTGCATAAAGAAAGCTGAGAATCCTAACGGGGTGCTCAAAGTGTGGCGAGAAGCGGAAGAACATCTTGGAGTGAGTGCGCTGGTGAAAGTCCATGAAGCGTGCCGCAGTAAGATCATCAAATCAATAAAAGAGGTCAAAAATGATTAAACATTTTGAAGGGTACAGCGTTTTAGTTGATACTGAAGAGAACGATCTTTGTATACTCATCACAGAGAACAAAGACGGCACTTTTGAATATGACTTTTATGACGTTGAAACCGAGCGGGAAGGGTTAATAGAACCAGTTCCCGCAACCGGATTCAAGGAATAAAGTTCTTGACTTTATAATAAAGATATGTTATGATAAAGTATAGATTTAATAATAGAAGGTAAGAAAAAAATGCCCCATATCATTCTCCCCGGAAACCTAAATCAAACCGTACAACGGAACGAACTAAGCCCAGAAGTATTGTTGGCACTTCTTGAAAGTCTGTTTGCCGCTCAAGCGCAAAACGCACAGGCGACACAAGAAAGGCCAAAGCGGAGAATCGGGTTTAGAGTTCCGACCCCCAAAGTAGAGGAAGAAAATGGCAGACTCGCCCTTTAATGATGCAGTTGAGACACTAGAAGAAGTTGACCGACGATTGGCACTTCTTTTGAGTCGTCCAGAAGATTTGAATGGACTTACGTTTTCGCACGTCGAGGATCTGTCTTGTTTCATCTCCCATGCTTTAGAAAAACTAAAGCCGGGGGGTGGTATATTTGTTCAACCCGAAGAAGGAGAAGAAGATGCCTGATGTTAGTGCAACACATCCAGATCGAAAACACGATTGGATTAACACATCTATACTTGCCGTCAAGCTCATCGCAATGCACACCACTGCGATATTGATAGCTTTCTGGCTGGTGTAGTCATGAGCGCAAGAAGCTGGAGTTTACAGACACCAAAGCAAATGAGGGAAAACCTCACAAAGATTCTGGAGTCTATGAAACTTCCACCTGCGAGACGAGACATTAAAAAACTCAATAATCTCCGGTGGTTACAGCTTAATCTGTGCTCTGAGATCACAGGCAGCAATGAGTTTCTTTACATAGATGAGCTTCCTTTGCTCGATGATCCAAAAGATCTTTGAAAAAGTTCTTGACTTTTGATTAAAGATGTGAGATAATAAGTTATACTTATTTTGAGAGAGATAATGAAGATCGGTGATTTAGTGAAGTTTAGCGAAGAGTGTTATCCTGAATATAAAGGTTTGATAGGGATGCTCACAGGGAAGGAACACTCCATCGACCACGTAGGTGGTTATAGGTGGCAAGTCATGGTCAGGGGCCGTATTCATCCCTTTTATGTCCCTTCTGAGGATATAATAGCTATTGTTGGTTCTGACAAGGACAAAATGACCGGAGAGGGAATATAATGAGAGTCGGTGATTTAGTAAAAGTAAAAACAAAGCACTACGGCACAATGATTGCGGTTGTGGTTGGAGAACACTTCTCGAATCTAGGAAGAGAGTGGATTGTCCAGCCTAACAACCATCCGAGACAGGTTGTCTGTAGTCCCTGCGACCTTGAGGTGATAGCATGAAAATCTTCTTAGCAAAATATGAGCACAAACACGGCACGGACGAGCGAGCCTTCAAAACTCGTGAAGGCGCACAAGCCCAACTTGAACTTTGGGCTGAAGAGTATGCCGACGAGTGGAAACCATTCACTCCTGACAATATGCCTTCTGAGATCACAGGCAGCAATGAGTTTCTTTACATAGATGAGCTTCCTTTGCTCGATGATCCAAAAGATCTTTGAAAAAGTTCTTGACTTTTGATTAAATATATGAGATAATAAGTTATAACTTATTGAGAGACAAAATATGGGACTTAATCACGATGTATATTTGCTTTGTCGCGGCGACCAGCAAGCGACTTTTGAACGCGCTAAATGGAAAGCATGGCATCGCGCCCATAATGATGGGCTCCGAGCAAGCGTGGACTCCGCTAAATGTAAGCAGACCGCTGCGTTTCCCGGTTGTACTAACGCTTCCGGTCAATATGAGAAGTATGTTATCGTGAATGTCGTTTTTGAAGGAGCCAACTAAAATGAAAAACCTTGATACAGTAATGAAGTGGGAAGAGGCAGAAGCCTTTTTTATTGAGAATATTCTGCCCAGTATCCGTGAAACGGAACGTCTTCACGGTCGCGAACATGGTTCGATTGATGAGCCGATGCGTAGTGAGGCATGGAACAACTGGACCGACTCGCCTCATGGAACACGGAGTCTTTACTAATGAGCAGCAATCAAGAACTTGTGAATCGCTTGACGGATGAATATCGAGACAAGCACCTGACTTTGACGACCGATGAGATTCGCTCCATCGTTGCAAATGTCATCGAGAAGACAAAAAAGCATATTGCAAAGACCCTGGTTGCAAAGCGATTCAATCTGATTGAAACGCTCTACGAGCATGGGTTTGTGGAAACTGACGACGCAGAAGAACTGGAGCGTCTTTTTTTGGCTTCGTTGGAGGAACTATAAAATGGCTTTCCAGAAAGGCGACAGAGTGAAGGGCAAGTATTTGGGACTTTATCCTTTCAAGGGCACCGTGTTTCACGCGGACGTTCGGAATGAAGGGCAAGGTCTGTATATTGATTGTGACGCCACAATGATATATGAAACTGTAGCCGGTGTCCGTCATGAGCGGAATACAATCTATGTTGAGAGCGCGATTGCTGTTAATGAAGTAAAGAAAGTTCTTGACAATCAATAGAATGTTTGCTATACTATAAGAGTAAATAATCAAAAAAGGTTAGGCAATGTCAGTAACAGTCATCGATCTTGTTGAGAATGAAAGCTACATTGAACACGCAGACGGAACGGTTGAATCGTGCGCCGATGCGCTCAAAGCCAAGAAAGCGAAAGAAGATCAAGAAGCTGAAGACACCTACCGACTCAAACAAGCATATATCGAAGCGGGCTACGCTGCGCTTCAGTTAGTGGAGGCTTATTAAAATGAAAACCCTTAAAACCACCGTTGCCTGCATCCTGTTCACTGGATGTTTTGTACCCTCGATCCTTTTCATATTGACAGTAGGATAAAGAAAATGACAAGAAAAGACTACATCAAAATCGCGAACATTCTAAAGACAACCGAGCTTGAGCCCCACAAACGCGCAAGCCTTGCAGCTTCTTTTGCGAGTGTATGCAAAGAGGACAACTCAAACTTTAATATCCAGCGGTTCCTTGATGCGTGTGGTGAACTTAAAGAGCCGAAACCCAAGTTTATCCGAGCTACCCGCACGAGACAGAAATAAACGTCGCCCCTTTCTCAAGTCCTGAGCATGACTATAAAACTGCTCTTTTTGATTTTGTGTTGTTATGTGTGTGAAATAAGAATATGGACGAGAACAGTAATAAAAAAGAAGTAAGAAGATGGATATCCGAGCGAGTAGCTTGGGCTCTTTTCCATCAAGATCAGCTAGAACTGGGTTTAATGATAGA
>LUMJ01001266.1_pt1 | contig 12167 bp, 17 predicted proteins | sample 729631 | NCBI WGS metagenome assembly LUMJ01 (sample SAMN03860266, study PRJNA289734) | marine metagenome | biome: seawater column; feature: ocean; material: water; isolation source: Red Sea water column Station 22 - depth 500m | place: Saudi Arabia: Red Sea | collected 2011-10-15 | depth 500 m | reverse complement strand
TCCCTCAATTTTGGCAAACTGTATTGCCATATGTCCAACTCCTCCTATACCAAAAACTGCAATTTTTTTATTCTTTTTAGGTTCTGCAGCTTTTACTGCTTTGTAAGCTGTTATACCAGCACAAAACAGTGGAGCTGCATATTCAGGCTTCATTGTATCAGGAACTTTGGTTGCAAATTCTTCTGATACAGTAATATATTCTGTATATCCACCCTTTAGAGATTCTCCAGTGACATCCATGTTTTCGCAAAGGTATTCTTTACCTTCATTACAATATTGACAATCTAAGCAGGAACCAAGTAGAGGAGTTATTCCCACTCTTTCACCAACTTTGAATTTTGTAACATCATTGCCAATCTCTACAATTTTTCCAACAACCTCATGTCCAGGAACTGTTGGTAATGTAGGAGGTATTCCTATGTCTTCCCAATCTCCTTCTATCGAATGTAGTTGTGAATGACATACACCACATGCCTCAATATTTACCAGAATTTCCTTGGGGCTTGTAATCTCATGCCTATCAATTTCAGTAAGTTTTAGTGGGTTTGATTCAACTGGACCAAGTTTTGACAGTAACATAGCTCGCATCTTTTTAGGCATGATATTCAATTTTACCATATGTTCTTAAATTTTTGTAAACAATAAGAATTAAAATCAGTTTAAAACTATTTTCATTGATGGATTACCGACTAACTGAAGATGATAAAGAAAGAATAAAGCTTCTTGAGGAGGTTTCAAAAAAACAGGTAAAAAATTTGAGTCTTGAGCAGCTAATAAGATTACAAGAACTACTGGAAAAGAAAGACTATAGCCATGAAAAAAAGGCAAATAAATCAAAGAAGAAACTACTTACCCAAATTAATGTAGAAATTTACAAGCATGATGATGCAGCTATCTGGAAATAATCAGATTCCAGTTAGATACATAACTATCTTTTGGGAGTTTGGTATTGCCCTGAAAATGTGGTTGGACTACAACTCCACATATTTTACATTTTGAGTTTTCAAAATATTTTTCAACATCTTTAGGTTCATCTGTCATTTCAATTCCTCACATTTGCATTTATTATTTTTCAATCCACATTTATTACAATAATGTCTTTTTGTGTTCATTCTAAATCCTGTAATATGTAAGCTGTATGTATGTGTAACAGTGTTTATGCGTACGTGAGATTAATACAAATAGCATATAACAGCAGAGAATTTCATGGGTGAAAACAAGCTAGGGAATGAATCTAGTCCATACCTATTACAGCATGCTCAAAACCCAGTAGACTGGCATGCATGGAATGAAGAGGCACTTGGCAGAGCAAAAAAAGAAAACAAGCCAATCTTTCTAAGTGTTGGATACAGTTCATGTCATTGGTGCCATGTTATGGCACATGAATCATTTGAAGATGAAGAAATTGCAAAAATCATGAATGAAAATTTCGTTAACATCAAAGTAGATAGAGAGGAACGTCCTGATCTAGATGATATTTATCAAAAAGTTTGTCAAATGTCTACAGGACAAGGTGGTTGGCCATTAAGCGTATTTCTCACTCCTGATCAAAGACCATTTTATGTTGGAACATATTTTCCTTCCATTGATTCGTATGGAAGACCTGGATTTGGAAGTCTTTGCAGACAGTTGGCACAATCATGGAAGGAAAAACCAAAAGATATTGAAAAGGCAGCTGATAACTTTATGCAAAATCTAGACAAGCTAAAACAATTTCCTACACCTTCTAAAATTGATAAATCAATACTTGATGAGGCGGCGATTAATCTTTTACAAATGGCTGATGTTACATACGGTGGTTTTGGTCAGGCACCCAAATTTCCAAACGCATCTAATTTATCATTCATGTTTAGGTACTCAAAACTTTCTGGGATATCTAAATTCCAAAAATTTGCATTACTAACCTTGAAAAAAATGGCAAAGGGTGGAATCTTTGATCAAATTGGTGGTGGTTTTCACCGTTATTCTACTGATGCAAGATGGTTGGTACCGCATTTTGAAAAAATGTTGTATGATAATGCACTACTACCCATAGTTTATTCTGAGGCATACCAAATTACCAAAGATCCCTTTTTTGAGAATGTTGTAAAAAAAACTCTTGATTATGTTATTCGGGAAATGACATCAAGTGAAGGCACATTTTTTTCTGCACAGGATGCTGATACCAATGGCGAAGAGGGCCAAACATTTGTATGGAAAAAACGGGAAATTGAAAAAATTTTAGGTGAGGACTCTGAAATCTTCTGTATTTATTATGATGTAACAGATGGTGGTAATTTTGAAGGTAATACAATACTAGCGAACAACATTAATGCATCTTCATTAGGTTTCAAATTTGGAAAGAGTGAATCTGAAATACAGAATATTATTTCAAAATGTTCTGATAAATTACTTGAAGTTAGAAACAAAAGAGAACAGCCTGGAAAAGATGATAAAGTTATAACTTCGTGGAACGGATTGATGATTTCTGCTTTTCTGTCAGGCTATCAGATAACTAGCAATTCAAAATATCTTGATATTGCAAAAAAATCATTAAATTTCTTTGAAAGTAATTTTGAGAAAAATCATATCTTGCATAGAACATTCAAAAATGGAGAGCCAAAACTGAACGGATACTTAGATGATTATGCATATATGGCAAACGCGTCAATTGACATGTTTGAAAATACATCAGATCCAAAGTATTTACTATTTGCAACCAATCTGACTAACTATCTAATAACACATTTTTGGGATGATTCTATCAATGGGTTTTTTTTCACGTCTGATAATCATGAAAAATTGATTATACGTCCAAAAAGTAATTATGATCTTTCCATGCCATCAGGAAATTCTGTCGCTGCATACATGTTGCTTAGACTATATCATATAACTCAAAACAAACAGTATTTAGAAATCACCAAAAAAATTATTGAATCACAAGCAACATCTGCAGCCGAAAATCCGTTTGCGTTTGGGTATTTACTTAACGTTTTGTACATGCATTACCAAAAACCTACTGAAATTACTATAATTAATAGTAAAAACTCTGAACTCATTTCATCACTACAAAAAAAATTCTTGCCAGAATCAATTATGGTTCTAGTTACAAATCAGAGTAATTTGGACGCATTGTCAAAGCATGCATTCTTTTCTGGAAAGGAATTTCAGGATGATAAAACAAACGTGTTTGTTTGTAAAAATTTTAGTTGTTCATTGCCGCTATCTAATTTATCTGAGATAGAAAAGGAACTCTAAATCTTTTTTAGATCCACTTGTAATTTATCGCCAACCTGTGGTCTTCCCATCTTTTCATATCGATTTTTTGGCATTGTGATAGAAATATTTGTTTGAGCATAGCTCTTTACTCTAATGGTTGGTTGTGCTTGAAGTATAGCTTCTAAAAGAGGCATAACTTGCTTTTTCGTGTCGTCATCTAATTTTTTTGCAACATTTTCAACGATCAATTGTTTCTGAGATAACGGCTCTGTTTGGACATCCTCAATTAATGAGATTTGCACCGCATTACCATTATCAACAATCTGTTGTATTCTGTATGCATCTATTTCACTCATTTCTAACAGTAATTTTGCAATTTATCTATAATTAAATGTACAAGAATCATCTGATTCTAATTTTTTATGTTTCGGTTGTAATTGATTCTTTTATTTTCTTGGAATTCTTGATAATTATTTTAGTAAATTCTTCCATCTCTTGTGAGTTTGGAACACTGTTTTGATTTGTAAATGTTTGAAGAAAACTTGAGTAGATACAGCCAACAATTATGCCAAAAGCAGTATCATGCGCCAAGTTATCATCTGTGTTATATTCTTTAGCCATTTCTTTATATGATTTAGCTTCTGTAGTGTAATATTCAATCTGACTAACTAGAAAAGTTTGAATTTCATTAGAGAGTGTCATTTTATTATTAGAAAGAAAATTATCTCAAACGCGACAAAATCCATCTTGGGTTACTTAGATGACCTAAACTCTTTGTAACTACTGAAGGATTTTTAGTTATTACAATATATGCAGAAAGTGAAGCAACCAACAATAGACCTGAACCCAAAGGAAATTCAGGTACAGCTGTATATTCTTCTGATTCTGCCACAAGTGAATAATCTACTATATCATTTGCTTGTGTTTTATCTAGGATAGGAATTACAAAGAATGATTCATCGCTCACTCGTAGATAATCTGGTTCTGTTCTTGTTTGTGAAACAGCAACAACGTCACCATCTCTATCATATAATGTGGCAACAACTTTTACCATGTTAGCTGTTATTTCACCATTGTTTGTAACAGTTCCTTGTATAGCAATATTGTTAATTGGACCATATGTAAATTCAGATGATGTAATTTCAATTACTTGATCTTTTGGCTGTGTCACTTTGAAATCTATATCTAATGTATAATAATCAGCATCGCCAATATCTTCAGTTACCATTAAATCAAAAGCTCCTTTCATTTCTGGCATAATCATATTGGTTAAACTTTCAGTACTTGTCTGATAGATATTATTGCCGTCAGAATAAAAAATTGCAATAACATTAACTTGGTTTATCGGCTGGTCTGATTCGTTTATAATTTCACCAACTATATGGATAGTACCATCATTTCCAAGATACTTACTGTCGTTATCGATATAGACCTCAGCAAAAGCGCTAGGTAATGTAAATATAGTTAAGATGAGAAACAGTCCTAGCTTTTTCAATACTAGTTCTTTTTTGATATAATTAAATAAGTTATGGGTTTGTCTGACGCTGTACTAAATTAAATTCTAATAATGCAGCCTGTTCATATTGAAGTGATTGTTCATACAAAGAATCTGATCTAATTAGTGCTGTTTCATCGTCTGTTCTGATCCACTCTATAACATATTTGTTAGCCTCAAATTCTGTTTCAGCTGACAGTTTGAATAATTCTACAGCCGGCTTAAATTGTTGTGGTGTTTGTAAATTATCATATCGCAAAATAATTTTTTCCATTTCACGCTCATGTTTTTCAGCAAATTCTAAGAACACTTCCTTGCTAATGTCTCCCTGTTTAGACATTGAAACTTTTGAATCAAATGAATGTGTTAACTTTCTTAAATCGTCCTGAATAAATTCTAACGCTTTACCAAAAGCTTTTCCACGTTCTTTTGCTTGATCATTAGAATAAACAAAAAATATCGATAATGCGACTATTATCACCCCCACCGCAATTGCAGCGTATACGGTAGTCTGTTTCTTTTTTTTTGGTTTGCTAAGTTTGTCTACACGTTTCTCCCTTCGTTTTTCAGCCATGGATTTTACCTTAATGAAATATATTTTTCAGGATTAATCAATATATTTACCGTCAGCATCAGTCTTCAGTTCAACTGTCATAACTGAACCGCTGATAAATGAATCATTTCTAATAGTTCTTACACGCGCTATCTCTAGGTGATACGGGAAAACTTCGACCACAATACCTCCAATCTTAGGATTTTCTGGTGAATCAGTTATTGTTATATCCTCTTTTTTTATTCCAAGGTCTTCTAATTTTTTGATACTGTGATTCAATAATGGCTCTGGATATTTGTGATCAAGCAGAAATACAGTTCCAGTATATTCTATTTTTTCCAACTAGAATTATCAAAATAATTACTCATATAACCATTAAGAATTAACGACATTAAGTGTCATTGTACTAACAACTCGTGTTAACCGTCTTATCTTGATTGAAACGGTTTCATCAAAATCTTCTTGTGAGTCTGTGTTTATTTCTGCAATCACATCATACGCCCCAAATGTGATGTATGCCTGTGAAACTTGGGAAATTTTTCTAAGTTCTTCCACAATAAATTCCTCAGCACCTAAATCACAATTCAGTAACACAAACCCTTTATGCATTATTTTGTTTCACTTCTATTTGGTTGTGTAGGCTTTAAGTCTTAAGATGCATATTTTTAATTAGTTTACCAACGCTTCTTTTTACTAAAGTAACTTCTTGTTGTTAGATGTTGAGGACTTTTTCTTTTATCATATTGGTCTCTGGCACTTCTATGTCTACCACGAGATTGCCTTCCAGTATTTTTTGCAAATCTATTAAAACGCCGTCCAGTGTCCGCTCTACGCTTGAGCGGATCAGGAATCTTAAATTCAATCCCAAGTTTTTGGTTAAGATCAGTCATCTTAACATTTGTTTGTTTTTTGATTTCATTCCATTCTCCCACTGATGAATATGAAACTAGTGTAATCGCTCTACCTTTGGCACCTGCTCTTGCAGTTCTACCAATTCTATGGAAATACACCATATCCTGATTTGGAATATCATAATTGATTACAAGTGCCACCTCTGGTACATCTATTCCTCTTGCTGCTACATCTGTTGCAACGAGTATGTCAGCTTTCGCTTTTCTAAATTTCTGCATAGAATCTTCTCGTTTGTTTTGAGACATATCTCCCTCAATTGCAACTGGTTTCTTACCAGCTTTGCGAAGCATTCTTGCAACATCACGGGTTCGAATTTTCGTTGAACAAAATATAATACATTGACCAATATTACCATCTATAAAATCAAGTACAAATTTTGATTTTTCTCTGTCCTTTATAATTAGAAATGATTGGTCTATTCCGGAGAATTCATGTTAGTTTGTGCTAATCGCATTATTTCTTGCGGCATCGTAGCTGACCACAACGATGTGACTCTTTCTTCCGGTGTGAGATCTAAAATAAATTGTATATCTTCAATAAAACCCATATCAAGCATTACATCAGCTTCGTCCAGTACTACATGTTTTACATTATTCAGTTTTATAGTACCCCTTTTCAGATGGTCAATCAGTCTACCAGGTGTGGCAACTAATATCTCTGGTTTTTTTCTTAGTGCATCAAGCTGTATCCCCATACCTTGCCCACCATAAATTGTTGCAGTTCTAATTCCAGTTTTTACTGCAAATCTATTAATTTCAGATGTTATTTGTAATGCGAGTTCTCGAGTAGGTGCCATTATAATTCCCTGTGTTCCTTGTTTTGTAGTTATTAGTTGTAACATTGGAAGTGCATACGCAGCTGTCTTACCAGTTCCTGTGTGAGCTTGGCCAATCACATCATTTCCTTCTAGTAAAACTGGAATTGTACGCTCTTGTATTGGAAACGGTGTAGTAAATCCTGCATCATCTAGTGTATCCAATAGTTTTTTATCTAATCCTAATTTTTCAAATTTTGTCATTTTCTTCATCTAATCATGACGAAGAACGCTGTTGCCTAATCCGTCATATTTTCTTATATTTGCAATATTTTGAATACGTCTAATAAACGCTTAGCCGTATCAGCACACACAAGTTTGTAAATTTAGATGGAGCCAATGGCGAGATTTGGACTCACGACCTGCTGATTACAAATCAGCTGCTCTAGCCAGGCTGAGCTACATTGGCATGACGTATGCAAGTAGATTGGCTGATTTAAAATGTTCCCAAAACTATCCATCTACATCAAATCACTTTAATAATCACAAAATATGAAAAATTTCGATGAAGCTCAAATATATGAAGCCTAAGAAACTGAAGGTTTTGATTGCCTTGTTTTTTGGAAGTGCTGCTATGGGAATTTATGTTGGACTCGAACAGGCAACTGGAATACAATCACTTTACATTACACTTCTAGGTGTGATTAACTTGCTTCTGGGTGGATTTGTGGGATACCTCTTGCTGACGCAAAAAGCAAAAGTACGAGATAGCAGAAAAAAGTAACCGGGTTCTTACTATTTTACGCATTTTCCGGTTTTGTTCAAAATTGGAAATCTTAATTATAAGAAGTGCTTGAAAAAAATTTGAAATGCTAGATCTAGTAGCTAAGAAATTATTTCTTACGAAGGGGGTTGGAGTTGCAGATGATAAACTGACAAGTTTTGAGTTTGCCCTACGACAAGCTGGTATTGCTGGATGCAATATTGTATTAATCTCAAGCATTTTCCCACCTAATGCAAGACTGATTCCTCGTAAGGATGGTCTAAAACTGATAAAACCGGGACAAATTCTATTTACAATTTATTCTAGGAATCAAACTAACGAAACAAATAGACTGATTTCTGCATCTGTTGGTATCGCACAACCAAAAGACAGATCAAAATATGGATACCTTTCTGAATATGATAAAGGGAGTCAGGTGATTATGCAGAAGACATTGCTGCACAGATGTTGGCATCTTCTTTAGGAATTCCATTTGATATTGATAAAAGCTGGGATGAAAAGCGTCAACAATGGACTATCTCTGGACAAATATACAAAACAAAAAATATCACACAATCTGCGAAAGGGAAAAATGGGAAATGGACAACTGTTTTTGCTGCTGCGGTTTTAATCCTTTAACTAAATTATTTTCTTAACTTTCATTATTAGAATTGCTGGGGCAACAAAGTACATTCCAATGTTTAGTAATATGATACCAATACCATACCCAAGCATCTCAGACTCGGAGTCAATATCAACATATTGTAATAATGTTAGAGATGTCAATAGAGGAGTCAATGATAGCTTTACAACCTCTTTGAATGCCGGATTCTCCCTTTCATAATCAGCTATTGTTGGTGAAAATGAATAGTAGAATTGGTTGAAGCCAGCCATGAAGCTAGTTCCAGATTCAGTTTGTAATACAGTGTTGTCACGAATCTCTCTTAGAAACTGAACCTGTGAGGATAATTCAGAGTCGAATGCGGCTGTTGCTATAAGGCAGCCACCACCTTCTTCAGTATTTTTTATCTCAGTATTATCTGCAATACTATCTCCAGTATTATCTCCAATGGAAAATATTAAATCATTTTTACTAGCCGATGATTCTGTAGCAAAAATATATCGACCGTCAATTTCGTGAACTGCTAAATCGTTCATTTGACCCGTCCTTGTCGTAAAAAACCAACCATTCTCTTGTATGTCACCAAGATGCTCCAGTTTTTCTATGACACTTGAATTAACACTCTTAACTTGTAAATTATCTACAGAGTATATCTTTACGTGTATGATTGAATTCAGAGGCAAAAATTCATCCGCAAATATCCCTGATCTGTTGATATTTTCAACTTGAATTATTTCTAGCGGATTTATTTCACCACTTTCAAGCATTTTGTCAAAATCATCTGGGCAATTTGGCAATTCAGGTTGTACGCTTGAGCACGTTAATGAAATGTGTAATGAACGCAGTGCGTTATTCTCTAATGGTACAAATGAAACAGTGAAATCAGAAAAATAGTGTTCTGAAAGTTTTTCTGCATGATCATAAAATCCCCCACCCTCTCTAATGTCATTGCTGATAAGTAAAGTGCTCAATGCAAGAAACAAATCGTTTGTTGATTGCTTGTTTGTTGTATACAGTACTTGAGCAGATATCATTTTTTTACCGTCAAAACCAGTCTTAGGTTGAAGTTTAACAGAATCAAATTCAACTCCAAAAATAATAACACCTCTATCAACAATTTTGTCGGCTATTTCACGCGAATTTTTCTTGATTTCTTCTAAATTATCACCTAATTCTTCTCTTGCAATTTCAATAATTACACATCCTCTGTCAATATGATTAGGGGAACAGGCAAATTGATTGGTAAGTGTAAAAGAAAGTATTCTTGGATTAGAACTAATATCTTCAATATAATCAGGGAATCTAATGTCATTTGGGTGCGTACTTAGCATACCAATAGATATTCTGCTTTTGGAGTTTGCTTGGTCAACTATTATTTGGAATTGTTCCTGGAAAGAATGGATCTGAGGTTCTAGCCAACCCCTTGATTCAATAATTCTATCAGATTCTTTTTGTATTTCCACTTCCAATGCAAATGATTCTACTGCAAAAAGGGAAGACATAGCTAACAGTGTCAGAATTATCAAAAATTTAGACATATTTTGCTCATTTAACATTTAATCTATTAACCTTACTTATCATTCAAATTTTGCATTCGCATTTTATTTGTAATTTAATTTAATTTAGATAATTCACTAACCTGATCTTGAATATAATCAAAACCATCCTGCCAGAATTTTGGTTTGGTTATATCCATGCCAGATTCGCGAAGTAGTTTCTCAGGTTTTTCTGTTCCACCTGCTGATAAAATTTTCATGTATATCGGGGCAAATTCTTTTCCCTCTTTTTTATATCTCTGAAATAGTGATAGTGCTAACAGATTTCCAAATGCATATGCATAGCAGTAAAATGGTGCATGGTGGAAATGTGGTATGCAACTCCATTCTATCCCAAAGTCTTCAGAAACCTTAACTGAATTTCCAAACTGTTCATTGAGATTCTGGAGGTATGTTTTCGATATTTCGTCCACAGTAGTACTATTAGCAATTTGTTTATGTGCCTCCATTTCAAATAACGTAAAAAAAGACTGCCTTCCTACTGTGGCATAAAAGTCATCTATTTTCTCAGACAGCATGATCCTTTTTTCATGTCTGCTCACAGTCTCAGATAGTTTATCATACAATAGCATCTCAGAAAACGTAGAAGCAGTTTCAGCTAATGGTAATGATGCATCAGAGACCAAAATTGATTTACCTGATGCTGATATGCTGTGAATGGCATGACCTATTTCATGTGCAAGTGTGAATACATCACGTGATTTTCCAGTAAAATTTACCAAGACATAGGGAGTTATTTTTGGAGATGGTGTGCTACAAAACGCTCCACTAGTTTTACCAGGGCGAATAATCGAATCGACATGTTTTTTCTTAAAGACATTATTCGCGTAATCTGATAAGACAGGGCTAAATTTTGCTAGTGATTCTAAGACTAACTTCACGGATTTATCATACGAATAATTTTTTTCTTTTATTTTTGATTTATTTGGGGCATAAAGATCATATCGTTTTAGTTTCTTTATACCAAGCAGTTTTGCTTTTTGCAGAAAGTATTTTTGAAAAACTTTGGAGTTTTTCTTACAAACATTAAGCAGTGTCTTTGTCGTTTCGTCATCAACATTATTTGAAATGTTTCTTATCGTTATTGGAGAAGAAAATCCACGCATTCCAATCCCCTCATCCTTCCAATTTAGTACAATATTTTGATAGATTTCTCCAGTAACACCCTTGTTTTCACTATATCTTGAAAATAGCGATTTGTATGCTGCTTCTCTAGTCTTTGCCTTTTTATTCCGGACAAGTGTTGTAAGCTGTTCTCTATTCATCGTTCTTTTTTTGCCATCCACAGTTACAACGTAAACATAGGCATTGGTGATCTTATCATACAATTTTACAAGTGCAGAAGCACCAGTCACATCTAGTGTATTGATTATCTTTTCTTCTGGTTCGCTTAGCGAATATTTTGCCAGCAGTCTTTTGAATCTTAGGTATTCAGAAAACTGACCAGCAGATTTTATCAATCGTTTTGCATTTTTCTCATCAACTTGTCTTTTCCACCACAAGTCAAAGAATAGCAGTCGATTTTCAATCTCAGAACCAAATTTACTAATGCGTGTAAGTAGTGCAGTAGCTTCATCAGATTGTGTGTTTTCTGAATAGCGTAATGATGCATATCCACCTATAGTACTTGATTTCTCCGTAATGTTTTCAATATCATGTATTAATTTCAAAAATTTTCTAGATGAAACTTTTGGATTTAGTGATTTCTTGATCTTCTCAAATCTTTTTGCATCAGATTCTATTTTTGCCAGTTTTTTGGTAATAATTTTTCTATTAGGGTTTTTAGCCAGCTCATCGAGATTCCATTTTCCAAGTTCATATCGTACCATATCACATCAACAATATTCCTCATGAATATAACACCATTTCCATGACTTTGATGGTAGTGCAATCATAACAGGATGTCCTGTTTCTTTGAAATGTTTTGTTGCATGTAACCCTACTGAAGAATCACAGCAGCCAACATGACCGCATATTAAACACATTCGTAATGCAACCCAAGGAGTTTTTTCTTTTTCACACTCTTCGCATTCCTTTGTGTTTGGAGAAATTTGGTAGTTCGCTTGTGCATAATGTTCACATTTGTTTCCCATACAAATGTAAGGCTGAAGAGTTTGTATATATTTTCACATCTTTTTCGAATGTCTAAATAATGTATTTACGAAGAAAATTTGGATTCGTCGTCTAGCCTGGTTTGGATGCCGCACTCACACTGCGGAGGTCAAGGGTTCAAATCCCTTCGGATCCATACTCATCCACCTAGAACTAGTTAAGTTTTGATCGGGTTTATCAGAAATAGTAAAACACATTATAG
>LUMJ01001400.1_pt1 | contig 12172 bp, 21 predicted proteins | sample 729631 | NCBI WGS metagenome assembly LUMJ01 (sample SAMN03860266, study PRJNA289734) | marine metagenome | biome: seawater column; feature: ocean; material: water; isolation source: Red Sea water column Station 22 - depth 500m | place: Saudi Arabia: Red Sea | collected 2011-10-15 | depth 500 m | reverse complement strand
GGTTTTTCCTATTGATGCTGATGCAATATATTCGCAAATACGAAAACCAGTATTACCAAAATCGATACAACCGGAAAAGAATCCATAAAACAAGACATATGTAATTTTGTATTTGTATATAATTTTTCTGTGTGATATATACAGTATGACATGGTTCATTCCTTGCATATAAGATAATGAGCCGTGGAATGGGAGAAACATTTTGGAATAATGTTTTTACCATTAATATATACGGAGAGGGCGGAAGGGAAAGTTTAAAAGTGACGGCCGACAAATTCAACTGGGGGAGTTGGGTTGTCTCGACCACTTACGTTTTAAATAAAACACCCAGAGTCGTCACTTTTTTATTATAATAGATTATGGAAGTAATCTATTCAACTATTTAGCTCGGAAGGAGTTAAGATGAAGAAAATTATTGCCCCAGTGGCAGTGGCTGCAATGTTTGCGGCTTTTAGTATTAGTACCGTTGGTAAGAAATTATCTTCAGTTGGTTATGTTCTGGTGGGGCAAAAAAACGATGGTGGTTGGTCAATGAGACATAAATGAAATAAAGAGTGTTGTGCTCTGGTGCGAAAAGATGACTACTTTTCAACATCTAGACCGGCGAGATTCGTCACTTGCTTAAAAGGATTTTTCCATAAAAGGATCTTACATTTTGTTTGGTTCGGAGAGACAGCTTAGCACTCTTTTTTCTTTGAAGTAAAAAATGTGTGGAATTGTTGGTGTATATTCGTTAAAGGATACTACAAAAAATGTGTATCCTCTAGTAGTGCGTGGACTTCTGGATTTACAACATCGTGGACAACTCAGCGCTGGAATCACATCGTATAATCCAGAGCGAAAAAGAATACTTCAAACCCACAAAGATAATGGGAAAGTTCATGAAGTATTTCAAATCAATCATCCATATAAAAGTAAAAAACTTTCTTCTGATTATAGTGGACATATTGCAATTGGACATACTCGTTATGCAACCAGTGGAGATAATGGAGATCAATTAGCACAACCATTTGAACGGCCACATGGAAGAAAATCTAAATGGTTTTCTCTTGCGTTCAATGGTAACCTTGCAAATTATGCACAACTGAAATCGGGTTTGGAAGAAGTGGGTTACAACATGACCTATGATTCTGATACTGAAGTGATCATGCATTTTTTAAGCAGGGAAGTACAGTCACACAAGCCATGGGAAGATTTAAATTTCAAGGAAATATTTAAAAATTTATTGGCAGATTTTGATGGATCGTGGAATATAGCATTCTTAAATGCAGATGGTAAGATGGTTGCAGTCAGAGATCCATTAGGATTGAAACCCATGTGTTGGGGTGTTTCTAAAGATGATGTATTGGTGTTTTCATCAGAAAGTGTGGTTCTCTCAAATTTACAAATTGAATCAAACGATTTAAGGCCCGGAGAAATGCTTATAGTTGAAGGAGCAAAAGAAAATTCATATGATAAAAAAATATCTGTTGTACCATATATTACACCAGTACAAAGTAGTTATTGTTTTTTTGAATGGATATACTTTGGTCATCTTGCATCGGTCATAGATGGAGAGTCAACATATCATGTACGTGAAAGAATTGGTGAAGAATTAGCAAAAGAAGAGACATTGAAATTGGAAGAGAATGGATGGATCGTAGTTCCTGTGCCGGAATCTTCTTATGTCGCTGGGGCAAAGTATGCACAAGTTACAGGAATGCCGTTTGTACAAGGACTACTAAAAAATCATTCTGTTGGGCGAACCTTTATAGATAATACAAACAGACAATATAATATATCTTTAAAGTTCACGCATCTGAAAGAAGTGTTACAAGGGAAAAAGGTGATTCTCATTGATGATTCTATTGTGCGTGGTACAACAATGAAAGCACTGGTAACGAATCTGAAAGAATGGAGTGGTGTAAAAGAAGTACATTTAAGAATAGGTTGTCCTCCAATTACATCACCGTGTTTTTATGGAATAGATTTTCCCACAATAAAAGAATTATATACTGGTTCCAATAAACCAAACCCTAAAGATTTTAATGCAGATAGTTTGAAATATTTAAGTTTGGGAGGATTATTAGATGCAGTAAACAAAAAGAAAGGAGATCTTTGTATGGCATGTATTACTGGAAAATATCCAACATTAGAAGGGAAAAAAAGATGGGAGGAACAAAATGCTTGAACGAGATTGAACCTCCAAAAGTCTGCTCGACTTAGCCGTTAAACAAACGGTTGCGTTTACCTGTTTCGCCACTCCACAATCAATCTTTCTGCTCTTAATAACTTTATTACTCTTGATCATTTTTAACTAACAGCCCAGCACGTTTCATCGCACTAATTATTCTGGTTACTCCGATTCCACCTCCATAACGTGGAACAAAATCATGACTCAAAAATTTGAAAAGTTCCAACTCTACTCTATCTTTTCCAAAAAGATCAAACAACAAATTTGCATATTCTCCGTTGGATATAGTATAGAATTGTTCTTTCATTTCTTGAACATCAGTTGCACGTTCTGCACTTCCGATGGTTTCCATTCCGCCCATGATAACATCGCATTTGTTAGATAGTTTATCGCCAAATGCAGAGTATCCTTCCATTTTCATATTCCAGAAAGGACTTGTATACTCTGGAAAATTCATAAGGAAAAATACATCTCCGTATTCTTGATAGAGATCTTCTTCATGTTTGGCTTCTATTTCATCTGTTGTAAATTTTGCACAAACACCATCATACATTCCGCCTGGAAAATCCAAACCTTTAAATGGAGCTCTTTCGTGATCAGTTTTGAAACCAAGAAACTTACAAAGATCATTTTCCATTTGGAGAAGATCTTCAAACTTGCCTGGGGCTTCAAATTCAAACATAGGGAAGATTAGTTCGTGTCTTCCTTCAGTTGGATTCTGTTCTTGTCGATAAGAAGTAGATACACAATAACAGCCTGGCAATTCTGGTTTAGTGAGTAGTTCATACTCTAACCACATCTGCCCTGTCTGCGGCAAAGGCCAAATTTGTCCAGAATACTCGTAAGTCGCAACTGTTGTTGGGTCTTCACAAGCAGCAAGAATAGATAATCTGTTTTGGGTATGTACTTCTTGAAATCCTCTTTCGTCAAAGAAAGATCGGAGTTGGCGGGTAATTTCAGAAAAATCATAAGGTGATATAAGGGATGACATTTACTCCTTTCCAAAATAAAAAAATCTCACTCACTCAAAAAAGAGATTTCTTTTTATTTATAATATTTTGAAACTCCTATATAATTGGATATGATAAAGAAACATAGAAAACTTTACGATTTCTACAACTGCAATTATCGGACTCGTTGCTTCGGGCGCACTTCCGCTTCCGTCTGCGATTGCCGCTGTCTTGGGTGCGAATATAGGAACGACAGGCACAATCTGGCTTGCAGGAATAATGGTCAGTGATGGAATGTCCACAGGAATAACTAAACAGATTGTAATGGTGCATACAGGAGTGAATGCATTGATGGCTGTGATGTTATTGCCATTTATACAACCAATTGCAAGGTTTATATCGAAGTTTTAACTTGACAAGTTTGACACAAATTGGTATAATATAAGTACAAGAGTGGAAGAATAATCTGACACATAACTATAATATGAATAGATAATTATGACTATCACAATTAAAGTAAAACCTAAAGAAAATATCAATCGGGCATTGAGTCGTTTCAAGGCTGCAGTCATGAGTGAAGGTATCATGAAAGCAGTTAGAAACAAATCTCATTTCGTGAAACCATGTTTGAAACGAAAGTTAAAACGAGAAGAAGCACAACGGCAACGTATGAAAGATGAAATGAAACTCATTCGTCAAGCAGAAAACGAACAGAATGAGTGGAGAAAAAGATAACAAAGTTGTCGATCTAGATGCATTTCGTAAAGAGAAATTCATTCTCAATATTCGTGTAGGTGGTTATTACGCAAACCTAGAAATGGGTGTGTATCTCCATGTTGTCGGCGTAACTGAACCAATGCACACAAAAAACGCAGAAACACATTTCGTAGTCGAAGATCATTTTGGAAATTTGGTTACTTTCCGTAATGATGATCCCCCTCCTGGCTTCGTTGTGTCTTCTGTGCAAGAATTTGCTGCTGCAGCGATGGGTCAGGAACCTCCTGAAGTGTCGTGAATTATAAATAATTATATTGTAATTACCCTCCTTTAAAACTTAAAAATTTAGACGAATGTTACGATTCAAACAGTACCTTAGTGAGGCATTTAATATTGGGATTATAGATCCAGATGATGTTCCAGAAATTGTTTCTATCAATCAAAACAAGGGTCAATTAAAAAAACTTTTCAATTATCTGAAAAGATTGTCGGATGAAGATATTCCTTTAATTGCAAATAATACAAAGGGCGAACTTAAAATTCAAACTGCATATTCTACTTTAAGTAATATCTCTTCTAAAGATATTCGTCAATGGATAAAAGACAATACACCAGACTTAAAAATTTCATCTGAAAAAGGTGGATTTGGAACTGGTACTGTGGGAAAAAGTGGTAAAGCCAGAGTAAACGAAAACACTCAAGAAATAATGGTTGCTACTTTATGTTTAATGAATAAATCATTCGATACTTCTATGTCTCTTGCGGATGCAATAGAACTAATTAATGATGCTAAAGATAAGTTTTCTAACGTAGAGGGTTCTTCACAAAGACCAGAATTATTGGATCAATTCAATGACAATTTTAATGATCTAGGAACGGCCATATCTTCTGCAAATGCAATAAGAAAATTATCTGGTAATATATCTAAAGCATATTGGACAGGGAAGGGGTGGCATGGTGATATTAAAAGTTTTAATCCACCAATTGGTGGTGTAAAAGATTACAATTCTTCTGATATTGTTGTTAAAGGTACAGATGGGGTTTATTATGGAATATCATTGAAGAAAAAAGGATCAACAAAATTACCAGATCCCACTTTAATTAACAAACCCATCACAGGCAACAAAAGTATATTGAAAGGAATATTATCAGATAGAGATCTTTCTAAATTAGAGATGATGAAATATAAGTTTTTTGATGGGGTGATTGCAAAACATTATTCTGAACATACTATTAAAGATGTTCGTAGTATGCAAAATAAAGAAAAAAATAAATTGATTTCAGATATTCCTCTTGAAACAATGGGAACATATCTTAAAGATAGAACGAATTATTTTTTCATTTGGGCTAATAAAATTCTAACAAAAGAGCCAGAAGAATTCTGTAAACGATTTATAGAGTTATTGTTTAGGACTAAGTTAGGTGATGAAAAAGATGGTATAAACCAAAATGATTTTAAATTTTATCTTCTTACAGGAATAGGACAAAAATCTGGTCAAGAAGTGGTTTCTGAACCAGCAGAAGTAAAAGACCTACCTCATGCAATTGAGGCTGTAACAGATGTAAATAAATCAAATATAATAATGAAGAAGACGCCCGGAAAACTTCATGCTTGGGAAAGAGATTTAGAAACAGGAAAACAATCAAAAGCAGCAAAACTGTTCTATACTATTTACAGCGATGTAAGTGGTAGTCAAAAACCAATAATCAATCTGGAATTGAGATATAAAGGAAGTTATACTGCCAATCCACAATTTCAAGCAGTGGCTACTGCTCAATTTAAAAATTTATTTAAATAATGTTACGATTCAAACAATATCTTGCGGAAGCGAAAGAAGGAAAGAACCTTCATCTAGAACATTTGGAAGATGAAGTTCTGAATGGTGGTATTAATGGAACAAGAGCCGCAATCAACTTTCTACGTTCTCTTAGAGATATGCTTGCAGGACATTCAAAGAAAAGTGTTAATGTAACTGTCAAATGGGATGGTGCTCCGGCAGTATTTGCAGGAACCAATCCAGAAAACGGAAAATTCTTTGTAGGAACTAAGGGAGTGTTCAATAAGAATCCTAAAGTCAATTATACAGATGCAGACATAGATGCAAACCATTCTTCGGCTGGACTCAATGCAAAATTAAAAGTTGCACTTAAATATCTTCCATCGTTAGGAATTAAAAAAGTCCTTCAGGGAGATTTGTTATTCACACAAGATGATCTTTCAACGGAGACAATTGATGGTAAATCCTATATCACCTTCACACCCAATACAATCACGTATGCAGTACCAAAGGAAAGTTCCGATAAAATCAAAAAAGCGAAAATGGGTATTGTCTGGCATACCACTTACTCAGGAGACACACTTCAAGACATGCGGGCATCTTTCGGTGCGAGTATAAGTGGATTGAAACAAACGAAGGATGTATATTTTACAGATGCAGATTATAGAGATACATCTGGAACAGTGAATTTTAATAAGGCAGAAACAGATGGAATCACTTCTGTTTTGTCTCTTGCAGGAAAAACATTTCAAAAATTTAATTCAAAATTCACAAAAGATTTGATGGATAGAAAAGATGTTGTCACGTTGATTAAGACATTTAATAATGTAAAAGTTAGGGAGGGTCAAAAGATCTCCAATACTTCTAAACATACACAAGAATTGATAAAATATGTCGATGTTAAAATGCAAAAAAACATAGATAGTGTAAAGACTCAGAAAACAAAAGATGCCAAACAAAAAATCAAAGATGATTTTATAAGATTCCTTTCTTCTAATAAAGGAAGTCTCAAGATTGTTTTCGATATGCAAAACCTCTTGACTGTTGCTAAAAATTTTATAATTCGCAAGTTAGAAATGGCCAGAGGTGTGATGGATACATTCATTCGTACAGACAATGGTTATCGGGTAACTGCACCAGAAGGATTTGTCGCCATTGATCAAATGGGAGATGCAGTGAAGTTAGTTGATCGTTTGGAGTTCTCACGTGCTAACTTTAATGCTGCGAAAGCGTGGGATAAGTAAATGAGAAAACCTAAAGGAAAAAGAACAAAAGAACATACCGAAAAGATAGCTGAAAAACTTAGAGGCAGACCAGCGTGGAATAGTGGTAAAACAGGGGTTTATAGTGAAGAAACGAGAAGAAAGATGTCTATTGCTGCCAAAAATCGTAAAAGGACAAAATGAAAGATACTCAAGAATTTTTTACATTAGGTGTTACCAAACCCACAATGTTTGATGTTCAAAATTATTTGAATCATTTGGGAACTCGTTTGATGCAAGTACCAGATATAATAAAGACAGTAGAAAGACATTTTAAAAACATTAAAAATTTAAAATTGGATCGATTTGGAAAAAAGGTTTTGTCTTTTGAAGAATTTCAAACAGAAGAAGTTAAAAAGGATATGGCACTTCTTGAATTGGTAGAAGATATATGTGATCTGAGGAGAAGTGATTTAGGGTCTTCTGCAATGAAATCGGCATGGGATAAAAAATGTAGTGGCGGAGATAAGAAAAAATCACTCAAGAAGAATACAAATATAAGTAAGATTGCTCGTAGAGTTGGTGCGGGCCCAACTTACAATGAATTCGATCCTACTGAAAAGAAAACTTATGAACAGTTTATTAAAGAGACACACGGAAGTACGGCGGTATTCACATTTGGTCGATTCAATCCCCCAACCATCGGTCACGAGAACTTAGTTATGATCAGAAAATGATGTTTATGAAATTGATGTTTCCGAAACATCGTTCTGCAATGATAAAAACTAAAGCACGAACTGCAATGGAAGTTGCAGTTCAATTACATGATATGGGACATTATTCTAAATTGGTAATGATTGTAGGAAGTGATCGTGTGAATGAATTCAAAAAAATATTGAATCAATATAATGGGGAAAAGAATAGACATGGATTTTATGATTTCAAACAAATAGAAGTAATTTCTGCTGGGGAGCGTGATCCAGATGCAGATGGTGCAGAAGGAATGTCTGCATCCAAGATGCGAGCTGCAGTTGCTGCAGGAGATTATGATTCATTTAAAATGGGTGTTCCTGCTGGAGTATCCGAAAAAGACTGTCACAACCTGTACAATGCAGTAGCAAAAGGAATGAAAATGAAATTAAAAGAAGAATGGGATGGAGAAGAAGAAATGCAAGAAGTTCTCGATCCTGCACAACGAAGAAAGATGGCGCTTAGAATGAAAATTCAAGCAAAGAAACCTGCTTTTCTTATGAAACGACAACGTGCAATGAAAAAGGCAGCAAATACACAACAACTTAAACAACGTTCTCGTAAGGCTGCAATTGCAGCAGTAGTTAAAAAATTCTTTCCTAAACTTAAAACAAAAAGTAAATCAGATCTCAGTTATGCAGAACGTGGTAAGATTTCTGATATAGTCAAAAAGAAAGCAAAAGTAATCGCAAAGGTAGCGAAACGATTAGTTAAAGATAAACGTAAACAAGATGTGGAACGTAGAAAGTCCGCTGGTAAATCAAAGGAGAAGTAAATGACCTGTAATAATGAACATTGTAAATGCGAAAATTGTACTTGTGATCCTTGCGAATGTTCAATAGAAGAACAATGTGGTTGCGATGATGAGGATTTAGTCGCAGCAATATAGAGAAAGGATGAAGTGGCTGAATATAGGAATGACGAACCATGTGAATTTATCTACAATGTAACAGCAGTAGAGAAAGTTGTTGATGGAGATACTATTGATACAGTTATTGATTTGGGTTTCGATGTACGGATATGCAATAGAGTCCGCTTGCTCGGAATCGACACACCCGAATCGAGAACGAGAAACAAAGTCGAGAAAGTCTACGGTTTACTATCTAAGTCCGCCCTCAAATCGTGGGTGCATTGGGCAATTATGTCAGACAGAGATGATATCGAACTTCAAGTACGATGCCCAGAAGCAGATAGTAGAGGGAAATTTGGTAGAATTCTGGGAGAACTTTGGGTTAATTGTACATCCGAGGGAGAAGAATTTGAAGGATGGACAAACATAAACAAATGGATGTGTGAAAACGGTTATGCAGTAGGGTATTGGGGCCAGAACAAAGCAGATGTTGCAGATGAACATATTGTAAATCGTAAATATCTTGCAGAACATGGAATTCAAGAACTTTTGATGGAGGACAATTAATGGCATATTCAGATAAGGTAATATCGCACTATGAAAGACCCAAAAATGTTGGTAGTTTTAATTCCGCTGATGATAACATTGGCACTGGTCTTGTTGGAGCGCCCGAATGTGGTGATGTGATGAAATTACAAATTCAAGTTGATGGTGATAATAATATTGTCGATGCAAAGTTCAAAACATTTGGATGTGGATCTGCAATCGCAGCATCTTCACTTGCAACTGAATGGATTAAGGGTAAAACAGTAGATCAGGCAAGTATGATTCAGAATACAGAAATCGTGGAAGAATTGTCTCTTCCGCCAGTTAAAATACATTGTTCAGTATTAGCAGAAGATGCCATTAAAGCAGCAATCAAAGACTACCAAGCAAAGCAACAAGAAAGATTATAAGATTGAAACTTGTCTTACATATACACCATTTGATGGGGGGTAAAGGATGGATAGTAACAATAAAATCCCTAAAGTCGATCACGGAGTAGATATTTGTGGTGATGAATGGGAAGAACCAGAAGAAGAACCTGAAATGCCACCCAAAATAAAAATGGAAAAACGGTACGATCCAGTACATCCATATTGTACAAATTGGCCAATGTCAAATAGAAAAGAAGAAGATGAAAACGTTTAAAGAATTAATAGAAGCAAGAGAAGCATCTATTTGGGATAAGAAAATGAAATCTTTTAAAAATTATTTAAATATAGATGAGGCTAAACAAGTTGGTATCATTTATCATTTTACTTCTGTAAATAATTTGATTGGAATTGTCAGAAAAAATGTTATGTATTCCAATTTAGGCTATATATCATTTACGAGAAATTCGAGATTGGGTTATAATGATGCAGAGGTGAGAATAATGTTTGATGGTGATAAAATGTCTAATAAGTTTAAGTTTGAACCATTTCAACATAAAGGCGCTTATTCTTATGATAAAGATATTGAAACAATAAGAAAATCGTATGGCGGAGAATGGGAAGAATCTATTAAAAAAAATAAAATAAAAGACATTTTAAAATATATTAAAAGAATTGATATACTTGATGAGATTAAGGATTATCCAAGTGATATGAAAAAACTTGATGATATAAAAAAGAAATTACCGAATAATATAGAGTTTGTTTTTGTAAAGGACTGGAAAAGTAAAATTACTATGTTAAAAAGAGCGAGAAAATGAAAACTTTTAAAGAATATAATCTCGATGATAAAATTAACAGAATGGTTATTGATGCAATCAAGAAAAGAAAACTTGCAAAATTTCCAGTTAATGCAACTGATGATTACAAGATGAAAAAAGGTAAACCCGCATTCACAATCCCATCACCAACTGGAGCTATGATAATTAAGGTATGGTTGAAGCCCATGTCAAAACCAGCACCTAAAACAATGATGGCATACAATTACGAGTTGGATGATAAGTAGAGGATAAAAATGGATAAAAAAATAAAAAGGTTTCATGAGTATTCAACCTTTGAAGATAAAATAATTGCAACTCTCAAGAAGGGCCCATGTGATCTTATGACTCTTTCTCATAAACTTAAAGAAGACATAATGCCCGTAAATTCAATGCTCGAACATCTCAAAGTATATGACAAAGTAGAGATGTACAAGGAAAAGTGGCAATTAAAAAAGAAAAAGAAATGTTAGTGGGATTAGATATTTGGAGAAAATGAGTTATTCACGGTGGCTCAATTCTAAGTTTTATACTTATTGGGCATCGCCTCATGATGTATATCAAAAAGAAGATGAAATGTTTATTGTTCATTATGACATACAAACATATCGTAGATTTACTTATTCAGAATGTAAAGAATTGATTGAAGACAAAATGAAACTTAAAGGAAAATTGAATTGTATTGATAATGATGAAGAAGCAGAAGAGTTGCAAGGTTACATGAAACAATTTATAGAATCAGTAGATTATCAATATTTAACAGGAATTTGTGGTGGTCAATAGGAGTGGGGGGGCTAACTTCCCAAAGGTCAACCCCTGACAGTTTTTCATGCCAAAACTATTTAGGAAAAATGTTACGATTTAAATATTATCTCACAGAGGAAATGTGGAATACTAAGGGGTTTATTTTTGATAATTTTAATTCTCCGGCCCTGATCCTATCTCCAACTATGATTGATAGGGTATTTGGTAATACAAAAATCAATGGGTGGCATGTTACAGATTTTAATGGACTAAAAGGACTTAAACGAATAGAAGGAAAGAAAGCATCTATATCGATATTGACAGAAATAGAACCAGGCAGGGTTAAGATTTTTGCAATGGGGGTTGAAACTGGTGGAGGATATTGCGTTAGTTTAGAAGGAAGTTTACTTGTATCTTCAACTATTGATGTTTACTCAACTAGATTGGAAGCAGGACGAAGGGGGATTGCAGTTGGATCAGATGATTATCCTAGTTTAAATAAAGAACTCTTAAAAATGCAAAATAAAATGTGGAACAAATATGGAGATCAAAACGAGAAAAAGAATGATGCAAATTTTAAAAAGTTAGGAAGAACACTATCACAAAAAGAGAAGGCCGAATTTGTAAAGGAATGGATTGATAATTGTGAATCGATACTCAAAAAGAACAAGAAGGCACAAGAGGAATTGAGAAAATTCGGAAGAGAGAAATGGTCAACGTATAATGAAAGTGTAGTCAATCAAATCAAGATCAAGAGAATATATGTAATCAATGATGATAAGTTTGATAAGTTTGGTAAAAATTATCAGTTGGCCAAAGGAATGTTTACAGATGTTCTAGAAGTTACATCGGATCGAATGGGAGAAATTATTACGAAATGAAAACATTTAAAGAGTTTATCGAAGAAGCAAAACAAGGTCATGCATTGGTTGTAGGTGGTAAAGTGGTTGCAAGAGGTTCTAAAAAACAATTACTGAAGAAAGTAAAAAAAGACGGAATTAAGATTGATCATAAGAAAAACTTTCTGGCCTATACTGGTAAAGAAGTTGGGGATAATTGGTAGAAGAAAATGTTAAAGTTTAAACAATACATTTCTGAAGAAATAACCAAGAACGATTTAAATCAAATAGAGAAATATGCAGACAAATTATTTGCAGCCGTAGGAATCGATGTAGAGTTTACCAGACATTTTCTGGACAGAGTAAACGATGCTCGAAATAAGAAACCAATCAACTCAGCTGAACTCATACGATTATTTAGATTGACATATAAGAAA
>LUMJ01001018.1_pt1 | contig 12175 bp, 18 predicted proteins | sample 729631 | NCBI WGS metagenome assembly LUMJ01 (sample SAMN03860266, study PRJNA289734) | marine metagenome | biome: seawater column; feature: ocean; material: water; isolation source: Red Sea water column Station 22 - depth 500m | place: Saudi Arabia: Red Sea | collected 2011-10-15 | depth 500 m | reverse complement strand
TGGTATCCTTTAACGGATGAATCCTTGCGGCATGCACATGAGGTACGTCAGCCTCAACATCTATTGCTCCATTATCTAATTTTTCAAGATCAATATTTTTACCAGTTTCAGAAAGAGAGACTGATTTTGTTTTTTCTTCGTGCTGAATAATAAAGTCTGGTCTTTCCATCAATGACTTGAGTGATTCTGGGGATGGCTTCCGGGCTTTATCGATAAGCGAGATTACATGTTCATCCTGGCTCTCTGTAGGTTCTTGCTTTAACGAAATCTTTGATCCTGTATCTGTTTTTTCTATGTTAATCCAGTCGTTCTTTTTTGCATGAGCAATTGCCGCGTTAAAGTCAAGTCCTTGTAAACTGCTTTGAATTTCATCAAATGTTTTTGGACTGTCCTTAACAAGATTAGCAAGTTTTCGTTCAGGCAAACCATTTTTCAGAGCATCTAGGCCATTTTTTCCAAGACTGTAAGAAGTACTAGCAGTTTCAGTTACATCTGCAAGGTTTTTCTGGCGAAGCCATTCTACCCCACGCCTAATTTGATCCATTGATAATTTGGTTTCCTGAGCCAGTTGTTCCTCAGTTAAATTTGGAGTTGACTGTAAAAGCTTGATAATTTGTTTTTCAATATCATGCAGAACATGGGACAATGTTCATCGTTCCAAAAAGAGTTAATTAAATTAGCTAGGACAATTGTTACGGTTTTTTTGATTAGAATATGGATAAAAGAGTGAGATAAGACTTTTTAACATTAAATCAAAGTCAACCTTGAATGGCGGCAGATGACTTTGTGGTTACACCTTGGAATGTTGAGGGTGATATTGACTATGACAAACTGATCAAAAGATTTGGGACACAAAAAATTACTTCAGAACTCTTATCAAAAATTGAAAAATTTACCAACGAGTCACATTTCATGCTGAGAAGGGGAATCTTTTTCTCTCATAGGGATTTGAACCGGCTTTTGGATGACTATGAGAAGGGTAAGAAATTCTTTCTCTACACTGGTAGGGGCCCTTCTGGTCACACACACATAGGTCATTTGGTTCCATGGGTTTTTGCAAAATGGCTTCAAGATAAGTTTGGGACAAAAATGTATTTTCAACTTACAGATGATGAAAAATTCTGGACAAAAAAAGACATGACATTGGAAAAAACATCTCAATTTGCACTTGAAAATGCACTTGATTTTATAGCATTAGGTTTCAAACCAGAAAATACTAAAATCATTATTGATACAAAAAACATAAAGACACTATATCCAATTGCAGCAGAAGTTGCAAAGAGAATAAATTTTTCAAATACAAAAGCAGTTTTTGGATTTAAAAATGAAACTAATGTTGGAATGATATTTTATACTTCCTTACAATCCGCTCCATGCTTTATAGAAGATATGCCTGTTCTGATTCCGTTTGGTGTTGATCAGGATCCGCACTTTCGAATTACAAGAGATATAGCACCAAAAATCAACAAACCAAAGCCAGCACTGATTCATAACATTATGATTCCTGCACTTGGTGGTCCGAAGGGAAAAATGTCTGCATCTAATGAAAATGAAACGGTATACACTACTGACTCCCCTGAAGCGGTAAAAAAGAAGATTAACAAATATGCATTTTCTGGTGGTCAGCCTGACATTGAAGAACATAGGAAAAAAGGTGGTAATCCAGACATTGATGTGTCATATCAATATCTTAGAATTTTCTTCGAACCGGACGACAAAAAACTCGAACAGATTCATGATGATTACAAATCAGGAAAGATGTTAACTGGTGAGCTTAAAGAAATACTAATTGAAAAAATTAATCAGTTTTTGGCAACTCATCAGCAAAAACGTGAAATGGCAAGAGATAGACTTGACCAATTTCTCTTTAAAGATTGAACCAGATAACAGTTTTCTGCCAGGATAAATACGAGTCTCAAAAACTTGTTAGTCTAATTTTTGTCAAAGAAACAAAGGAAACCTATATTACTGAAATTTTGAATGTGATTGAAAATGAAATAATTCTGTCAATAAAAGATAAATCTGCTCATAGTATTATTTTTAAAGATAACAACCAAGTTGCAACTTTTGTGGATTTCATTCAGTCAGTAATTGAAAAAAAACATAAAATAATCAATGCTAGAATCATGGAAAATTCTGTGGAAATTCTAAAGGGATAACTACACTAGTGATTTATCCATTTCAGAACTCAAAATTTCCTGAACTTTTAAAAAATAAAGACTTGTACTATAAGGCATTTTTTCCAGATTATAATCTATCACTTGCATGAAATATCGAACAGCCCTTTTTGAAATATCAATATTAAATTTCAATGGAAGAATTGGATCAGGTTTTACATTAATTTTATCCACCAACCAGGGTGGAACCATCTCCTTAGTTTCATCAGTAATTTTCTTATACCAAAAATCTATATTTTCTGGATCAAGACCTTGCTTCAGATGGGCAATATCACTATCAATTTTATTTAGCATTTTATTGGTGATGCTCATATCTATTTTTCTAAAATTTTTTGTTTTATTCTAGTTACTCAAAGATAGACAAGTTAATTGTCAATTCAAATTTCCAGCATCATCAATTTCAGAATTTTTAATTCTAGTAGTTGAGATAGTCTTCCCATCCTTAGCTAAAACCATCTGTACAACAATCACTTTTACTAAAGGCAAACCTCTTTTTGTCCTTAATTCATTAAGAATTGATCCTTTATTCCTAGTTTCCTCACTAACAACTAAAGCTTGTACAGAGCCCTCAATAACCGCTGGACCAAAATCATTTTCCAATTTGCTTATCTGATATGAAGAATCTGGAAAGTTCTTTACTATTACAGATTTTAGTAATTCAAGTCTTTGAGAGTAGTTATTTAGTAATTTTTTTCCTTTTTTTGCAGCTAGTTCATCGCTGGTAAGACCAATTATAGTTTTTTTTGAAATTGAAAATGCCTTATTTAGTAATTTCATATGACCTGCATGAATCATATCAAATGTTCCTCCCATAGCTACAACATCATATCTTTCCATAATGAAACAATGATAGTTTAAAGATAAATTATAGCTTGACAAAAATACGAATTATAGATAAAATATAGAAATTTGAATAGATTTGACTTTTACTTACCAGATCTTCTAGCAGTAATAGCAAACCAGTAAACTAATCCTGGTGCCAAACCTACAATAAGTGGTATGAAAACGCCCCACATATTTGTAAAATCAGCCATAGCAAAATTGTGGATAATTGATATTTAAGTCGTTCTCAAATATCCAGATTTGTTAGCGATCGTTCATGTGATTTCAAGCATCAAAGACACATTAAAAAAATGGACTGAAGGGGATTTGAACCCCTGACCCCTCGCGTGCAAGGCGAGTATTCTACCAGTCTGAACTATCAGCCCTTCCCTTGAATGATTGTCGTGTTGATTTTAATTGTTATCTTAATTTTAGGAAGATTTTATTAGACTTGCACGGGTTTATTCTCATGGTCCTCTTAGAATCCCAATTTTCGTTAAAAACTGGAGATAATGCACCTGATTTTATGCTAATGGGAATTGATGATAAAACACACTCGATTGGTAGCTACGCAGAAAGTAAGGGACTGCTTGTTATTTTCATGTGCAACCATTGCCCCTATGTAAAAGCAAAAATCGAGGCTATAAAGGAAGTCCATGAAAAGTTCAAGGATACTATTGCCCTAGTTGGCATCAATAGTAACGATTCCATCAAATATCCTGATGATAGTTTCGAAAACATGAAGAAAGTTGCGCAAGAAAAAGGCATCGAGTTTGATTATCTTGTAGATGAGGACCAAGAAATCGCAAAAAAGTATGGTGCGGTTTGTACACCTGACCCATTCCTTTTTGACCAAAATAGAAAGTTAATTTTTCATGGTAGGATTGATGATGCCATGAATCCAGATGCTACTGCCACTGAAAAAACCATGATCAACAATATTGAAATCAGAGAAAATTTTGCAGGGCTCGTAGCTCAGCTTGGCTGGAGCGTTCGACTGATAATCGAAAGGTCGTGAGTTCGAATCTCACCGGGCCCATAGTTTCCTAAACACGTGAAACTAAATTCTCAAAGGTTGTTTGAGACCACTGTATTGCTGACTCGATATCTTGAGTTACTAAATCAGCCTTTATAGTATTTTTTTCTACTTTTCCACATAAAACAAGGTAAAGATTTCTCTGGAATTTGGATTTTATAGAATTTACAGACTCGGCAAAGAACTTCAAACTATCTTCAGTTGATGAAAACACTACTACTATCATTATTCCGATTCTTGATTTCCAGATCTTTGTCAGAAATTTTTGCAAGTCAAGATCAAATAAAACATCAATAGATGGTGACATATCACCAAGAGAATAGACTTGCCAGCCGTCTGTATGAAAAGAAGCAGAAATAGCCTCTGAGACAAGAACATTTTGATAATCAGCTGATATAACGACAACATTCTTTTTTGGGTCACTCTGAACGCCTTCAAGATTAATGATTTGTATCGAGTTTGAGATTATTTTTTCAAGTAAATTAAGTTCGGATCTTCCAATTTTACCCTGATCAAGAAGATTGTGTACCGAGTCAATTGCAGGAAGTATAATCTCTGTGATAATTTTCATAGGTTCAGCTGCAGAGTGAAAACAGTTTCTAATGAGATTGTATATGATATTTTCCTTCCTTGAGGTTAGATACTCAAAGTACTTTGTTTTAATTTTAAAGTAATCCTCAGGAAAATGATATTGTTCTGTCCCATCTTCGGTAAACCATAAATTAACATTACCAATATTTTTTTGTTTTACCAAACCTTCAGCAGCAAAAACATTCAGATATTTAGTCATCGTAAGACGATTTATTCCTAGTTTCTCAGAAATTTCAAGTCCAGAAAGACCAGTCCTAGAATTGCGGAGTACATCTACTATCTTTTCTTTAATTTCTTCAATCTGATAACCTCGTGCCATGATCATGAAATGTATTTAGCTGGTATAAAGGCTAATTCTAAAAATAAAAAACATCAACAAAAAACATTATATAGTTGAGTACTTTAATGTACGGTAAGGTACATAATAATGCCCAAACCAGGATTTAAATCAATAACAATATCAGAAGCAGTTTACGATAAATTTAACCAAACATACCAAAAAAACAAAAGCGAGTTGACAATGAAAGGTGTCAACAGTTTTGCTGGATATGTAACATATCTCCTGGAAGATGTAATGAAAAAAGACAAAACATTTGCACGTTATGCACCTAAACTAGAAAAGGTTTCAATCGACTCTGATAGAATTATTCTTAAAGATAACATTAAAAACAGAATTGCCGAAGTTGCAATTCAACAGGGTGAGCTCTACTGTCTATTATGTGACGAAAAGGACTGTGTTCATGTTGGCTATGTATTCTCACTCCCTGATGTTTATGAAATTCTAAATTCTAAGGGCATTAAACATCCAAAATAAAATAATGCAGGAGGTGAATGCTTCGATAGCTCAGCCTGGTAGAGCGTTACCTTGGTAAGGTAAAGGTCGCGGGTTCGGATCCCGTTCGAAGCTTTAGTAATTCTTAACTAGAATTTCAGAATGACCTGTCCTTTTTTTAGAGTCTGAATTTATTGCCCTATTTACTCGAATTTCTTTGATTTTCCATTTTGATGACGAAAATGAGTTTTCCACTATTTTAGACTTTGAATTTGAAAGCAAGACCTTGCAGCCTTTAGAATCTAATTTTTCTGCAAGATTTGCTAATCTTTCAAGATCATCATCAGTAAAGCTTCTGTTTGTATAACTTGTAAAATTAGCAGTATTACTAACTGGTTGGTAAGGAGGATCAAAATATACAAAATCATTCTTTTTAATATCATGTAAAACTGCCTCAAAATCTCTGCAGAAAAATTCTATATTTGATGATTGTAAGATTCGGCTAACTGCAAGTAGATTTTCTTTATTAACAATATTTGGATTTGTATATCTGCCTAATGGAACGTTAAATTTTCCCTTGCTATTTACACGATAAAGTCCATTAAAGCAAGTCTTGTTTAGAAAAATCAGTCTTGATACTTTTTCAATTTGAGATGTAGGTTCTGATTCTCTAATATGATAGTAATATTGATTTTGATTTTTTTGATATTTTTTAGAATGGGTTTCTAGAGATTCTATTACTTCAGTTAGTTTGTCTCTAATTGCCAAATATGCTAAAATCAAATCAGAGTTAAGATCAGATACATGACATTTCATATCCGGGTGTTTTGTTAATAGATTAAACATAACAGCGCCACCACCTAGAAATGGTTCAAAATAAGTATCAAATTTTTTTGGATAATTCTTCTGTAATTCATCTAAGAGCTGTCTTTTACCACCAGCCCACTTTACAAATGGTCTTGGTTCCTGTGCATAATTCTGCTGAATTTGTTGAGTCAGGTCTCATAATTTTGTAAAATGGTTTTCTAACTAGAAGTCGTCAAAAGATCACAAAGAGAAATGGATTATTTGATCTAGGGCAAATAGCTTAAATACAAATTTTGTTTGTGTTCAAAATCAAGCTAAAACAGTTCAGTTTGAGATTATCTAAGGTATGACCTACTAACACTCAATAAAATGAAAAGGAAAGAATTTGGGATTTTTTTTTAGTCCCATTTTGACCATGCGGCCATCCATCTATATGTCCAAGTATTAAGCTTACAGCCCAATGCTGCAAACGTCACCGACAGGACAGATCCAGCTCCCGCTCCCAGAGCTACCGGGCTGTTATAGAATTTACCTACCTGCGGTTCTATTGGCGTCATGTATGGAGGCAATGTTGGTCTCGGATACTTGAATGCAGTTTCTAGCGGATCCGCAATTAACATTAGTTGTACCATGTTAAACAGCGGCATAGACATTCCAACTAAAACTCCACCAAAGAATATCAGCGAGTGTTTATTCTTCTTTGTAGCCCAATATGCCAAGTCCAATAACATACAAGATGGAATCCACATTGGATGAACAATGAAATCCACTGGATAACCAAGTGCATACCATGCAACTTTGGCGACCCAAGTATAGACTTGCATAATCAGGCCATAATATGCGCCTGTTCCTGGAACACCTGTAAACGTGATATAGTAAACTGCTCCAACCACTGTCATGAGAGTATTTGCGATGGAGAATACTACAAATGATGTCCAAGCCCAGTCTGTATAGAAGATATAGTCACCCGAGTTAATTGTCAATAATGTCGAGTTAACTGCAACTACCACTATGAATAAGTAGTGAGTACATCGTCTTAGCCAGACCATTAAAGATCTAGCGCAAAAGTGAGTATATAAAATTTTATGAAATTTCGGAGATCGAGATGCACTATAAATGCGGTATAAAACGACTAATTTTTAAGAAAAAGAAGAAAATAAGGTGATTTTTCCTATTTCTAAGAAATGTATAGTGCCACGTACAACATAATTGCGGTTGTACCAGCTAATGCAGCTGCAATTTGACCATTGCTTCTCTTATTTGTTCCCTCCTGAGAAACCTTAACACAGAAAATGTAGCCTATGGCCTCAATAACTGTTAAAACAATCATTGCATAGTGACCACTAGCAGATGCATATGCCCATGGATAATAGAGGTATCCTACCATAGTTCCAAACATAGTAGCAAAAAATGCTCCTAGATAAGAAAGTGTTATGATACCAGTCATGTTCTCAACGCGTCTGCCAATCATGGCTTCAACATCAGAACGACCAGCTCCGCCGGCTCCACCACTGCCAAATCCCTTTGGTAATGCCATGCTCGATTTAACTACAGAATGCTATTAAACTTTTCTTAATATTCGCAAAGTGGCAACTCAAATTTGATAATTATCAAAAAATATGCCATTTGATACCTTCAAAAATATGAGATATTTGTTGATAATGCCCTATGGAACGTTAATACCAAGATCGGATTTTACATGAAAACTTATATCTTTGTTTTAATCCAATTGAACTAATCGGGATAAATATGGTCAATCTAAAATTTGCCGCAATTGCCCTAGGTGCAATTTTTGTACTTAGTATGTATGGCCCAAATGTAGCAGAGATTTTCTCAGCCGAAGCACATGGTGTTCAGGCACAACTGCAAAGTCGTTTTATCAGAATTGAAGATGAGTCTATATCCAGACAGTCTCTATCTACTGGCGAAACACTTGTTCTTTCTGGAAAACTGATTAGTCTTGTAGAACGAGATCATAGAGGATGGATTTCACTTTTCTCTGAATCAACAAACTCTGGTAACAGATGGGAGATTATGGCTAGAGACCCACCAGGTGTTGTAATTGATATATCTGGCAACGCCGTTACACCTTATGCTATAACCGCAAAGGCACTTGAACCAGGTGTTTATCATGTCCATACTCAGCTTAATGTAGCCAATGTTGGACCAGGTCTTGGACCAGGAACAACTGTAGTGGTCGAAGGTGAACCAATTGTAAAACCAATTGGTTGGGGTATGATTTGGTATCAAAGCATCATGATCGGTGCAGCATATGTAGTAACATTTGCTACAAGACCCTGGAAAGTTATCTAACCAACATTCCTTTTCTTTTCATTTTAATTGATATTATGAAATATGTTTTTCAGATCCAAAAGCTCGATATTTTTGAAAGTTATTTTAAGGGAAAAGTATTGTTTGGAAAAGAAGAATTTACAATAAATATACAAAACGAAAGAAGAGGCAAAGTGTTACGACTCCCTTTTTTACTTAATACACAAAAAAGGGTTCTTGTCAGATGTTCTGGTCCTGGCGTATCTGTTGAAGACTTTGTTGAATATCGAGGGGAATCTGAATGGGTTGAGATAGATTCTACCATAGTTACATTTTACATTGCTGACCACCAAGACCAGTTTGATACTCTTGAGATAATTGAGTCATAGAAACGACTTTATGCAAAATAGGTATTTTTGATTTATGCGTTGGCCAGGACTTGGAGATCCAAGGAAGAGAAAAAAAACCGTCAGGTTCCTCATATTTGTACTTATAATTGGAGTTAGCATTGGTGTTATATCTAGCGTCTTTCAGGGATTTCTAGGTCAGGATGACCCGCTTAAAGTATGCATTAACAATCGAGATACTCCGTATAAAATATCTGCCACCCTAGAACTTTATGTGGATGGAAACAAGGCTACTGTTCCCTCAAATATTGGATTTAGTCATGATGAAAGTGATGATTTGCTTAAAGCGGACTGTCAAAGAAGTTTGTATACTCTCACAAATGATGGGACAATTTATGCGGAGTGGGAAAAAGATCATCAATTTGTGATTGGTCACTTTTTCTGGATCTGGACTAACTATCATGAACAGGGATTTCCAAAGAAAGACATGCTTGATGAAAAATCACGAATTATAGTTAATGGACTAGAATCTCCTCTATATCTCAACGCACCTCTAGTAGATGGTCATCATTATAGAGCTGAATTTACTACAAAGGAATATGACGAATCAAAGGAAGCTGACTTTTTGCCACCAGATTTGTAGAAATGAGAAATTCAAAAACTGATTAGTTTTCCTCATCATCCTCGGAGCCATAATGTTTCCTTATTTTATGAAGTATCGCATCATCCTCTTTTTTTAAACATTCAAGCCACTCTTCCTGGCTATGTTGAGAAATTTCTTTATTGCAAATCAGACAAATATTTTCGTCCATAAAAATGAAAAAGAATGATTTTGATGTTTTTACCAGTATTTGCCGTTATCTGGTATAAGACCAATTCCCTCGTTTTCGAAGTGTCTATCCAACTCGTCAACCCATCTCTCACGGTTATCCTTGTATGACCAGCCGTGAACTCGAATCCAATATCCAATAACTGCAAGAAGGAATATTGAAAACATCATTGTACCAAAGATGTACAACATGACGTCATAAAACAATGGGTCATAATTTGGTCCTATTTGTCCAGTAAGACTAGATAATATGCTAAGTACTGTACCAAAGATAGGAATCATCAATATTTTGACTTGTTGGAATGCATATATACATTTCTGTCATTATCAGGAAAGATGTTTTGTGCAGATCTAGTAAATATAGTAAATTACAGAAAACCTAATAAAATATAGAAAAATGGGAAGTTTTTTTAGCCGCGTCCGTATGCTGCGTATCTACCTGCTCTTCCTCTTAGAAGCAAGGCTGTTGCTATTCCACCAAATACTGCTCCGGCGATTATAGAAGCACCCAAAACACCATCTGCATCAAGATAAGGAGTTCCTGAACCTGTTGCAGGGTTTGCGTCAGCCTTTTCAACTTTTCTAGTTGCTAGTTCTAGGTGTTCTTCAAGTGTGATTCCACCGTCAGCTCCTAAACCAGCATATGCTAAGGCTACCGGAACCATTGAGATTGTACCAATAGCACATATTGCCATGATGCTAACACCCAGTATCATTGTTATATTCATTGTAACCTGATGAAATCTCCTACCCGTTATTATTTAACTTTTTTCCAAGTTTCAAGCCTGAAAATCCAAGGATCCGAAGCAACGTTTATGTTAGTTTTTAAAAATTCAAGCTTATGGGTCGTCTACATACACACAATCATGGTAAATCCCACTCTACTCGACCTATAGAATCAAAAGTTCCTTCTTGGGTTAATAAGCAGCCAAAAGAGGTTGAAGAGTTGATTACAAAGTATGCAAAAGAGGGTCTAACATCCAGTCAAATTGGTGTAAAACTGAGAGATCAATATTCTATACCCCTTGTTAAGCCTATTTTAAAAAAGACAATTTCTCAGGTTATACAAGAAAATAAACTGTCGCCAGAGATCCCTGAGGACTTGAACAATATAGTTAACAAGGCGGTAGGATTGCAAAAACACCTCAAGTCTAACAAGAGGGACAACAGGAATGTACGTTCTCTTGAATTAATCGAGGCTAAAGTTCACCGCCTTTCAGATTACTACAAAAAAAATGGTCGGCTTTCTAAAACTTGGAAATACAAGTCTGTAGTAGCTCAACTAGAATAATGGTAAAAAGTCACGAGCTAGCATCTGATACCAAAATAACTAAAGACAAATTGTAGAACTTTCTGGGTTATTTGGAATAAAATGTCGCTAAAATGCAAGGTTCAGATAACTCTGAATAATATTTCAAAAGAAAATGCTGTTGCAATTAAAAATGCGTTAGAACCAGATAATGTGAATTTCCCAAAGGGTTTAACACTTGAAATTGAGAATATTGATTACAAACTTGTTTTTAACTTTCAAAGTAGAGGAGATGTAAAAAAAATGATATCTACTATAGATGAAGTTTTAGAGCATGTAAAACTTGCCTCGGAGGTAATTGAATAATGCTTGACATTAAGATTATACGTCAGGATCCAGAAAAAATACGAAAAATGCTCAAAGATAGATCTGTACAATTTAACCTCGATTTACTTTTACGACTAGATGAGAAACGCAGGGAGTTGATAATTAGTACTGACAGCCTTAGGAATAAAAAAAATGAAATGTCTATAAAAATCTCAGATGCAAAAAAGGCAAACAAGGATGCCAGCTCACAGATTCAAGAAATGCAGTCAGCTGGTAAAGAACTTGCAAAGCTGGAAGAAATTCAACATAAAACCGAAGCTGATTACAAAAAACTTGCTTTTTCTATACCAAACTTACTTCATGAATCTGTTCCCATAGGACCTGATGATTCAGCAAATAAGGAAATTTTCAAGTGGGGAGAAGTTCCTAAATTTGATTTTCAGATCAAAGGACATGAAGAATTAGCTAAGAATTTAGGAATTCTTGATCTTGAAAGAGCAGCTAAAACAGCTGGTGCAAGATTTTACTATTTGAAAGGTGATTTAGTAAAACTAGGTTATGCAATCACTGCGTTTGCATTAGATTTTTTGTCCAAACATGAAAAAGTGTACAATCTGATTCAACCTCCATATATGATTAACAGAGATTCTATGGCAGGCGCTATAATTACAGATGATTTTGAAGAGGCTATTTACAAAGTTGAAAATCAAGGAAAAGGAGAAGACCTATTCCTAATTGGAACATCTGAACATGCTATTGCATCGATGTACGGAAAGGAAATATTGGATGGGAAGAATCTACCATTTAGATATGGTTCAATAAGTCCTTGTTTTCGAAAAGAGGCTGGCGCACATGGAAAAGATCAAAAGGGAATTTTTAGAGTTCACCAATTTGAGAAGTTTGAACAATTTGTTTTTTCAAAACCAGAAGATTCCTGGAAGCTTCAA